>JAABUQ010000939.1_pt1 | contig 65800 bp, 60 predicted proteins | sample 5560001 | NCBI WGS metagenome assembly JAABUQ01 (sample SAMN10711888, study PRJNA513371) | rock metagenome | isolation source: Antarctica rocks | place: Antarctica: Victoria Land, Finger Mt nord | collected 2015-12-18
ACATCTGGGTCGAGAGTTCAGGTCGCATGGGGGAGGGCAGTCGTTTTTGTATGACCCTGCCTCCCATGTTGGACTGACGTGTTACTCTGTCACATAAAGGTTCTGGGACACATTGGTAGGGGTGGCGCAACTTAACGTAATACCGCTGTATGGCTTTCGCTCCTAATGACCCCACCTGTTTCCTCACCTCGTAGACCTGCAAAGAGTTGGTAGCGCCAGGAAAAACGGTATATACTCCAGAGGAGAAAAGATGTTCTTGAAAGGAGTGTATCAAATGCAAGAACGCTGGATTGCTGATCGAGCGATGCTTCAACAGCTTCTGCAAAAGCACCCAGAGTGGACACAGCTCGTCACGACAAGAAATGTTCTCTTTCTGCAATGTTCATGACAGAAATGCACGTACCTAGAGACTGCGACGTACAACACTTCATGGCATACTTATAGTTGGACGTCTGAATTCTCTAGAGCATGGAGGCAGCATGACGACTCAAGAGCAAGGATATGAGCAGGGTTCCAAGATGGGCCAAAAGTCATTTTCTTCTATCATCAGGAGATGGAGAAAGGAAAATTCCTGGACACAAGAGCGACTCGCGGAAAAACTCAACATCGGTGCCTCGACGGTACGGAAGTGGGAAAACGAGGGGCAACGTCCTCAACTCTCTCTTCAAGGAGAGATCATCAAACTGACAGGGATGAGCGCAGAAGCGTTGGGATTTGTAGAGGTGAAAGACGAAACTTTGGAAAAAGAGGAGAAGCCAGATGAACAGTCGGAGCCGCCTGTCATCACAGAAGAGAAAGGCACCGCAGCAGGATCCTCCTCACTCTTTCCTGCATCAAGGCGTTTTCCTCGATTTACTCTTGTCTCTGGTCTCCTTGCAGTGTGTCTTCTGCTCATACTTGCACTTTTCCTCTCCTTTCTGGGTACACGTACAGCGACGGATCCTCGTGTTGTTGGACATCTCTCATTTAGAAGTTCAAACCAGACGCGTGCCGGATCCAATGCAGGCATCAATGATCGTATTGTTCTGACACTCCAGCACATCCCTCTTCCAGCAGACGGCAAGCACTACTACGCCTGGCTGCAACCAGCTGACGCTGAGAAGCCAGCAGTGCAGCTTGGTCTTCTCACACTAGATCATGGAGCAGTATCCTTCCTCTATAGCAACGAACAGCACATCAACCTGCTTGATGTGGCATCACATCTTCTCATTACTGAACAGGATAGTGCTTCAGCATCGTTAGGTCCATCACCCCACGTACACGATCAACGCTTTGTTGGCAGTATTCCTAATGGACGTCCACTTGCACCCTCATCAGACAGGAACGCACAAGAATACTCGCGGTATGGTTTGCTCGACCATGTACGACACCTCCTCTCGTCAGATCCAACACTCCAAGCACGAGAGGTACAAGGTGGGCTCGTCCCGTTGCTGAATAGACAGGCAGATCAAGTTGCATGGCTCGCAAAAAGTGCTCGTGATACGTGGGAGAGTGGGAGACCTGATGTCGTCTTGATACACCAACAGATGACTCGTCTTCTGGCGCTCCTTGATGTGCTGTTGCCACAACCAGGGCAAGAGAGAACCGAGAGCATCATTGGACATGTTAATGTACATCTACGGGGGGTCAAGGCATCACCTGGAGCAAGCCAGCAGATGCGTGAGCAAACTGCAACCATGCTAGATGAATTGGTAAGAATTACAGGAGACTTGCATGCTGTCCACGTCGATGCAGAGCAACTACAGGGGATGAACACCACACAGTTGCAATCAGAGCACGCTCTGTTTGTGCTCAACGATTTGCTGAATGCTGCAACGAGTGCCTATTCTGGACCAACGGGCATCTTCTCTCTGTCTCTTTCAGCGGAAACGCTTGCAGGCATGGACATTGTTGCCTGTACAGAGGCACTTTGTCGCCCCTGATTGCTTTTGACTCCTCATTGACCACAGAATGAGCGGACAGTGAGCGGTTTATCGTCTGTGTTTGCTACCCTTTTTTCGCTACACTTCCTTGTGTTCGCACTCCACATGAGGACGTTCTCAACGATACAAAAGAAAGGGAAAACACACATGCAAGTAGTACATGTCTTACCAACGAAACAACGGGTGCTTATGACGATAGGACCCTTCGTCCTCTTCAGTCTCCTCGTCAGCCTGATGCTCTACCTAGGGCTTTCGACGCATGCCGCGAGTTTGACGTGCTCTTCAGGAAATCATGGCTATCACGTCGTGTTTGGTGATACATTAGGCACGATTGCGGCCCGCTCGAATACGACGTGGCAAGACCTCGCATCCTTGAATCAGCTCAGTGATGCAAATCTCATTGTTCCCGGACAGACCCTGTGTATTCCTACTGGCGCGACACAGGTCATGAACGGTGCTCCACTCAGTGGGCCAGGTTCTTCGGGCAATTTCTACCCGCAAGGGCAATGCACGTTCTGGGCTAATGCACGCTACTTCCAGCTGCATCAGGTCTTCGTTCCTTGGACAACCAATGCGAATGCGTGGCAGTGGACCGCGCGTGCTCATGATTTCAACTGGCACGTCGATACGCACCCAGTGGTTGGGGATATCATCGATCTCCAGCCAAACGTGCAACTCGCAAGTGGACTTGGTCACGTCGGCATCGTTGAACGTATTCTTCCAAACGGGCACGTCCTCACCAGCGACTTGAATTGGGGGGCGACACTCCAGCAACAGGCACAGCTTTCGTACAACGTAGAATTTGCTCCCGGTCCTGGCGTCACGTTCATTCGTCAAGTATAACCATAAGGATGCGTATGAAACTCAGAAGTGATGGGCGTCTTGTCCTGATGATCATCATGACAACGATCATCCTGATGGCAACCGTGCTACAAATCCTGGCACCTCGCCTTCAGCAGTCGTTGCTCTCACCGTCATCCTACGCCTCCCTCCCTCCCTCTTTCTCACACAGTGGGGGAGGAGGGATGGTCTCTGTGCCTGCAACACCAACACTCGCGCGATCACCAACCCCTCTTCCGGTGGTGCATCCCTTGCGGCTCGACACCTTTCAGAGAAGCGCACAACGAGGGTGGGGAACAGCGTTTGATGGCACAGTATGGGAAGGCAATGCACAGGATACACCCTTTTTTATACAAGATGAGGTAGGCCAGATTGAAGGGGTACAAGGGACGTTTAGCGCCCTGCTAGGGCCAGCACAACGTGATTCAGATATAGTCTTACGCGGGTCCACCACATCGTTTGAAGGTGGGGTCGCAAATATCGAAATGATTTCACGCTATACCAATGAGTACAATTTGTACAAGCTGGTGTTGAACGGAGCAACACTGAGCCTTTTGAAACGTCTGCATGGCACGAGCAGTGGGCTTGCATGCATTCCCTTTGAGGCCAAACCATCCACGCTGTACACCATACGGCTCCGCACCGTTGGCACACGACTCCAAGCAAAGGTATGGAGAAGTAATGTTGCTGAACCAGCAACATGGATGCTTACCACCAATGACCCCACGTTTTCACGGGGACGAGTCGGGATACGCGTCATGGTCCAACAACACACGCATATTCGTATTCATTTTTTTGCACAAAGGCGTCTCACACAATGAAAGATGCCTCTCTGATTGGGATTTAGACAAAGCATTGGCAATAGCTTCCAAAGTTTAGACTTTCAGAAGCTACTTCTTGTTACGTAAAATTCGGGACGACGCGTGCCACAAAATGCTCAATAGCTTCATGGTCGAGGAAACGAAAGATAAAATGTGACACGCCGATGTCTCGAAAGCGCTGTATTTCCTGCGTCACCTCTTCGGCATTACCAGCGATAAAATGCTTGCTCGGATTGCGCTGCACTTTTGCTGGGTCTTCCGCAACACTCGCCGTTCCAAGATACGTCAATGTAATCTCTGAGAAGTCTCGACCTACATTCTTACAGTGCTGTTTAAGAATTGAGAGTTTATGGTCATATTCTTCAAGAGTACAAGAGTTGAAATTCCACCAATCGGCGTAGCGTGCAACGAGTGCAAGTGTGCGGTGTTCGCCACCACCACCAATCAAGAGCGGAATCGTAGGCAATGGTTGCGGAACACAATAAGCATTCCTCACGGCGTAGTGCTTGCCTTCAAAGGTGACAGGCTGTGGTACTGTCCACATTGCACGCAGAATTTGAGCCGCCTCTTCTAGTTGCTCCATGCGTACTTTTGTAGTCGGGAACGGATAATTATAGGAGAGGTACTCGTCTTCTTTCCAACCAGCACCCAGGCCCAGAATAACACGCCCATTCGACAACGCTTGTAGTGTCGCCATCATCTTTGCGAGAAGCGCGGGATTGCGATACGACTGCGAAAGGACGAGCGTGCCAACGTTGAATTGAGGATAGCTCGCCGCAAGATAACTGAGTGTGGTGAGACACTCAAGCGTGTCAATCGTCTCCCACTGCAGATGATCCTCAACCCAAAGCGTGGTAAAGCCTGATGTGAGTGTCTCAATAGAGACTCGATTATGGTCTATCAAGTCTTGCCAGGACCAACCAGGCTCATTTTTCTGTTTAAGCATGAAGCCAAATTCGAAACTTGCCATGAATACCTCTTCTCAAAAAATCCTCTTTATACCATCGGCCAATCATGACCAGCCGCTTGGTAGATTGCCTCAATGGTTGCCATGTTTTCTAGCGTTTCGCTGAGACGGAACGAGGGCTCTCGTCCAGTTTGAATACAGTTGGCGAAATGCTCTACTTCAAGCCGATATTGATCGACGCGCTCAAAGGTTTGCTCGGTCAGTTCGCCATTCCTGATGATAAGGATAACGGCTTCGATGTCTCCAGGTGTGAATGGCACAGGAATGGTGATCGTGCCAGCCTCGCCAATAATTTCTATCATTTGGCGCGTTGGCAACTCAAAACTACAGTCCATGAGGCCGAAACGTCCATCACCAAAGTCAAGGACAGCATTTGTCGCCATATCGACACTCACTGGACTTGTCGTATGCACACGTGCCGCGACGACAAGAGGTGCGTGACCATACACTGCTCGGCAGATGTTGACGGTATAGCTTCCAACATCCATTAAAGCGCCGCCAGCTAGTTCTGGTTTGAGCCGTATGTCGTCGGGACGCGAACGTATATCGAACGAGAATGAGGCGCGAACGAGGCGTACAGGTCCAACAAGTCCTGAGTTCACTTGTTCTATTGCCCACACAATCTGTGGGTGAAACCGATACATAAACGCCTCCATAAGGAGCACGTTATTTGCTTGGGCCGCATCCATCATAGCCTTGCCCTCACGTGCCGTGACCGACATCGGTTTCTCGCACAGGACATGTTTTCCTGCCTGTAATGCTTTGATCGTCCATTCGGCATGCAAGCCATTGGGAAGAGGAATATATACAGCATCAATGTCGGGATCGTTTAGAATATCTTCGTAGTTGCCATAGAGGTGAACATCGGGAGCGAACGAGTACGCCTCGGTTGCATGGTGAGGGTCACGACTTGCTACCGCTACCAACCGTCCATTAGAGGATGCACGAACCGCAGGTGCAACGGCCTTGACACCAATATTTGCGGCACTTAAAATGCCCCAACGGATAGGATTGGTAGATTGACTCGACTGCATACATTTTTTCCTTTACTACAAAAAAGCAGAACATTTTACTTCTCAACAATACATATACATTGAGAATGTTTTGTGTACCCCTATGCTATCACAAAATATCGGTTATACTCCTCTCTTCAAGTGGTTACGTGAACATACAGGATGCAAACCAGCACGAGCCTTTGAAAAGTTACATTGTCGCTGTTTCTATGCTCCTGCAAAGGTGACAACAAGATCAGTGATGTAGCCTAGTAAGAAGCCAAGGAGTAACCCCCACATACACAATTCAGGAGCTTTGAAGCGTTTGGCAACGCCAAACAATTCCCCAAGCACATAGATAATGGCACCAGCGGCAAGAGCTAAGAATAGGATAAATACCTGTGGTGAATTGAAGAGAGTACCTATGATCGTCCCTAAGAAGGTTGGACCGCCTCCAATCAATCCAAGAAGGAGGATAAATTTCCAGGAGACAGGCTGACCTGTGAGTGGGCCAGCGATGCCAAAGCCCTCAGTCATATTGTGCAACCCAAAGCCGACAACCAAGACAATGGCTAGTTGGAAAGCACCCGTTGTTGCTGATTGTCCAATGGCGAGTCCCTCCGAAAAATTGTGCAGACCAATGCCAGTAGCGATGATGAGCGCCAACGCCTGAGGGGAAAGCTCATAAGGTGTAGAGGCAGCCAGAGCCTTACGAGAACGCGCTGTTGGTCGCACGGTGTCAAATCCTGCTTCGGCTGCAGAAACGTCTTGGACCTGTACGCCGACAGGGATAGGCTGGGATGAAGGGACAGCACCAGACACTCCTGCATGTGGAACCTGTTGGCGAGATTGTAGGTACCCAAAGACATATTTGTTAAAGTAGACTAGTCCGACGGAACCAATGCAGAGGCCAAGCGCGAGCAGCAAGATATCCAGGAAGAACGAGCTGCTGGAATGATGAGCGCGTACCTGAGCGAGGGCTTGACCAATCGGCTCACTAGCCTTACTCATGACATCATACAGTAAAAAAACGAGCACTCCCGTCGCCAGCATACTCAAGAAGGCTTTGAGTGACGTAGACGTGCGATTGAGAAAGGCAAGCGGTAATCCAAGATAGAGAGTCAATCCTGCAAATGCTCCAAGCAGAATAATCGCTCCTTGAGACATATACCATCTCCTCTTCGACAGTCCCTTTCAGAGACAATCTGTTAGACTAATATCCAACTATTTCGCTAGGATATTAGCACGCCCTAATGTGTACGTCAAGAGTCCTTATCTCCTCCTTATCAAATAGTGCGAGACAAAACCATAAAATAAAAGATAATGTAGTTTTCAACAAGAAAAACTTAGTGAAGCCGCTTCACACTTAGTTCTCTTCATAAGCAATATCGGTTATACTGTATCCAGGAACAAATCTATCTGCCACATACCTATGTAGGGACCGATTTATCACGTCCGGCTAGCAATCGATGCCATAACAGAACGCAATGAATCAGTCCCTACATAAGGTAGCCTCGTCACTAGAACACAGAAATGGAGCATAGTGCAATGCAAGAAAAGTCATTTGCAGAACTACCAGACCTCTCACACGAATATCCGCTCTCTGCTGATGCTATTCAGCAATATCAGCAAAATGGGCATATTCTGTTATGTGCAGTCGCCTCTCCCGCTGAAATTGCAACGTACCGTTCGGTAATTAAGGATGCAGCATTACAGTACAACACAGAGAAGCGTGCTCTACAGGAGCGTGATACCTATGGCAAAGCATTCCTACAAATTATGAACTTGTGGGAACGTGATGAGGCAGTCAAGCGCTTTGTGCTAGCACAACGCTTTGCTCATCTTGCGGCATCATTGATGGGCGTAGAACGCGTGCGCATCTATCACGATCAGGCACTATTTAAGGAAGCAGGCGGTGGACCAACACCCTGGCACCAGGACGAATATTACTGGCCTCTCGATACCAATAACATGATTACCATGTGGATGCCCTTAGTTGATGTCTCTGTCGAAATGGGGCCAATGATCTTCGCAAGTGGTTCACAGAGGAAGGGCTTCCTGGGACATTTCGCCATTTCGGACGAGTCACAGGCAGCATTTGAACGTATGATTCAGAAACATTCGCTCTCGCTCAGCACACCGCAAGCTCTTAAGGCTGGCGATGCAACATTTCACGCGGGGTGGACACTTCATAGTGCACTCGCCAATACCTCGGACACGATGCGCGAAGTGATGACGATCATTTACTTTGCTGATGGAGCACATGTTGTGGAACCAGACAATCCAGACCGAGCGAACGATATACAGCGCTGGCTTTCTGGTCTTAAACCTGGCGATCTCGCAGCAAGTCAAAAAAACCCGCTTGTGTAGTATTTATAAAAGGGGTATGACAGAAGCTTTGCTCCTGTCGTATCCCTGCTACAAAGATCAGATAATTTCTACACAAGGCCCTTGCATAACCATAGAAGCAAGTGTCATAATCAAGGTAAGCCAAGCAGAGCATGTTTGGTAATTTCATTTTGTTCATCATGTACTAAGAAAAAAGGCGTAACTAACAATTATGACACAACATTCGACTACTTATCCACTGCGCGTGGGTGTACAGCTTCATCCGCAGCACACATCCTATCAGGACTATGCCGATGCAGTAAAACGCTTTGAAGACCTGGGTGTCGATAGTATCTGGAACTGGGATCATTTCTTTCCCCTCTATGGCAATCCACAAGGCAACCACTTTGAGGGCTTGACGCTTCTGACAGCGATGGCAATGCTGACACAACATGCTACCATCGGCACACTTGTCACCTGCAACAGCTATCGCAATCCCGCCTTACTCGCGGACATGCTCAAAACCAAGTAACAGAATGTATCAGTGCCGTGTTATCCTCTGGTACTTCATACTCTTCTATAACCTTCAAGTCGCCCAACGATAAATCAGGGCGTTTCGGCTCTGTAGACCTTTCGGTCTTCCTAATCTTCAAATCTTGCGCTTTTGTGTTATATGCGTTGTATGACCTACGTGGTAGTGCTTGCATTAGCTCTTCGGTTGCACCTTTGGGATAAAGTTCTTGTAAGATTTTTAGTTCTTCCTCCGTCCAACCATAAGTAGCCGACATAGGACGCCAAATGACGCCCGTATCTTCTCCTAGTCTTTTCCACTGAATGACAACCTTGACAAAATGCGGTGATAAATGAGAGAGATGTACTTTGTCTATCAATAAAGATACGAAAGTTTGCCTCAGTTCTAACGGTAACTTATTCCAATGTGGCCCTATCTTCTGTATCAATTCGTGATAGTCGTAAAACTGTTGTAGTGGTGAGGGTGTCTCTAACTCTCTTTTATACTTGTCTCTTTGCACTATTAGCTTCTTGCGTGTTTCTACAAACTCTCCTCTTTGTTCTACATCAAGGTCGGGGTCTTGCAATGTTAAAAAGATTCCATCAATTCTTTTCTGTGCTTGGTTGCACTGCTCTTGTATAAACTCCCTACGCTCATGCTCGGCCTTGATATCTTCTTCTGCCGCGTTTGCGTAATCATTGTAAAACTCTATATCGTTAAGACGCGGGAGAAATTTATCTAAGAATACTTGTTCAATCACATCAATAGATATGGTGGCTAAGGCGTAGCGTTTCAGGCTTTTATCATCCACAATAACATAACTACCACGCGGATTATTTGCCGCTATTTGGTATGGCTCAGCACTTAATACACCACGTACTACAGATTTTGAGGAAGTATGATATCTTTCCTGTAGTTCTTCCTCTTCTAGTTCTTTCTCTTCCTGTCCCTCTTCCTCAATAGCCATATCTTTCTGCTTCTCCTTTACTAACTGGCTATGAACATACCAAAATAAGGCTTCCTCAATGATTGGCTCATGGTTGCCTTTTATGTAGCCTTCCTCTCCATATTTCCACCAACCAATATATACAGGGTTAAGAAGTAGTTTACGTAAACCTGAATAGCTGACGCTATATCCTCCTGGTACTTTAAGCGATTTCAAACGGGTAAACTGTGATGCGTAATCTATGCTCTCGTTTGGGAAAATTGCGGCTCCATTATTAAGTTCTTTAGCTAAGGCTCCTAAACTTCCTAACTCAATAAAACGATTGAATATATACTTAAGCACTTTTGCGTGTGGCTCGTACACTACATACTTCTTGTATGTAGGGCTTTTTTTGTCCTTATCTACTGCATAACCGATAGCCAAAGCACGCCCATCATATAATCCCTGGCTAGCGGCTCGGTCTCTTGCCATGTGCAAGCGATACATAATCTGCTCGTCTAAGTATTCCCATGCTCTTTCACAAGCATCTCTAAACTGCCGCCTATGCCATTTGTTACTCAGGTCATATATCATCATTGGCGTTAGTATCAGACATCCAGCTTCTGAGCAGACCTTAATAAATGTATCAACATTTATTTGGTATTCATCTCTGAACAAGCGGTCTTCCATATAAACAAAGACAGCACGTATTTTCATAGCTTTGATATCTGATAGCATCTGTAGCATTCCTTTACGTCCATCAATGTCAATAGTCCCGCTCTTTGCAAAATCTTGGTCATAAAGCTTGATAAGGTCTTCATTCCATCCCCGTTCAATTGCCATTTTTATCAAGTCCTCTCTTTGAATTTCGTTTGACTGCACGTTTGCAGTTAGCTGTCTTTTAGTGCTTTGTCGAGGGTAGATACCTAAAGGCTCATCTATCGGTAACTCTACAGGCTTCCATAGATTCTGCTCCCATCGCTTCGGCTGAGTTTTCTGCTTCTTGTCTGTCATTGTTGGTCCTTTCTCCTCAATCTGACGTATTACAGAGAATAAAACTAGTAGCTTACAAACTGCTTTATTTTCTTCATTCATCCTGTATCACTCCTGCCCTTTGAAAGTCCGTTTAACTTTTTGGTTTTCATTGTAGCAAGAGTAGAAAAATATATCAACTATAAGATTTACATTCTATAATTAGTAGATACATATTGACTCTTCCCTTCTATGGCGGTACGATAGGCACAATGCACATTGATTGTGCAAAATTTGCGAGTTGTGTCACGCTCGTTTTCTCCTCGCAAAACTCATAGAAATTGGTGCTACCTGGGAAAACTCTCCCATAAGGTCCATTCGTATCTCGGCTGTACTGCCTGTTTCCATTCTCGGCGTAGTAGCTGTATTTGGTGATCGGTTGCCTGGGCGTACCATTGTGATGCGATTAAATCAGGCTCGGCGCGGTTCAGGTCGTCCAGCACTGCTAGCACATCCTGAAAGGGAACAAACAGGTCAATGCTCACACCCATACGTCGTAACTGTACCCTTGCTGCTCCTAACGCTATGCGTCGTTGTTCTGCCTTCGTCACCACTCTTCATCCTCTGAAGGTGGTTCTAAGTAGCGTATGGTTTTACCGAGAGTGCTAGCATGTGCGAGTTCTCGAAGTGTTGAGTTCCCCATGTAGCCGCCGACATTCAAGAAAAGGACTTCATCAGCAAGCGCAATCTTGCTCAGATGCAAGCAATCAAGCCGTTCTTTGTCTTGCGGTGTGAGTTCACCCACAAGGAGGAGATCGTTGTCGCTTTTGAAGTCACATCCGATGCTCAACACAATCTTTCCTGCTAACGTTTCTTTCAGATTAGCAGTGTGGAACGCTTCCATAAAGCGTGTACTTCCACAGAGACAGACAATCGTTGGTTGTTCCAATGCTCTATCCCTTGCCTAGTAGGATCCTAACACTCATCGTTGCATACGTTGGTCATATTCACGTCTGTAGAACGTTCTGATTGTCCATCCTCTTGCTCGTAGAAGGCGACCAGCCATCCCATAATGTAGCCTGTGGTCCACTGGTCAGACGGTCCTGCATTCCACCCATTTTTGAGGAGAAATAAGAGCGTGTTGGTGCCGATCACCTCGTCATCCTGGGTAATGATAGGTGTGATAGGTGTCGTAGCCTATGTCAAAACCACGCACAAACTCCTCATCCTCCACCAAGATCTGTCGTGTACCGAGTGACACCTGCTGCAAGTGCAAGGGTGCTGTCCTCATCATGGTTGTTTCCCTCTCTCTCCTTCTTCGTTCCTCATACCTGCAAAAACAGGAGGTGTATGTGCTGTGTCTCTCTTGGGAGTGTCGTACTGTTGTTCTTGAGCGTGATGGAGACGCTTTGTACTCCTGTCATGTGGAGCAAGGTCGTTGTTGCCTTGTCCTTACTCGTTCCCGCTATCATCGCTTTGATGCTGTCCTGTTGCTCCTGAGTGAACGGATATGCCCACAAACTGACAGACGTTATAGCTAACTCACTGCTGCCGTGAGTGGTTGTACGTGCCTGGGTGATACGGGTCTGTACTCCTGTGGTGGTGTACCCTCTGCCTAGTCGTGTCGTTGCGTCTTGGGTGGCTTTCTGTGTTGCAAGGATTGTCAATGCCTGGGTGGTGTATGCCGTGCCTGTACAGGTCTTGCTCATCGTGACCTGTACCTGTGTTGCTTCCTCTCCTGGCTGATGGTTGGGGGTAACTTTAGACGTACAAGTAAGTGGGGTTACAAGCGTTTCACTTGGCTGTACTTGGGTCTGCAATGCTGCTTGGACGCTCTGCTCTAGGCTTGCCTTGACGCTGCTTGTCACGTTGTTAATATCTTGCTGTGTGGTGATCTGATACATACGGGCGTCTTGTCCACCGTGAAATGGTCCGTTTACTACTGAGACATTCAAGCGGCAACACGCGCCGTATACGTCTCCTGCTCGGACGTTTCCCCTTACTCCTGTGATTGCAGCATGAGCCGTGACACTTGCCTGCCCAAAATTCGGAAACACGGCAGCAGGTATACTCGCGTCTGCATCCGTGACAAGCTGTACACCGTCCGCTCCTGTCAGGACAGTTCCTGCGGATAGCGTCTGTATGTAGGTTGCTCCATTGTAGAAGGTAATGATACCGTGTGCGGCTTTTGCGTCTTGGCGTGCTGTTCCTGTCGTAGGTACGGTCTTCTGCTAGCTCATGGTGATCGCAGGTAACGCTCGTCCTGGTAGCTGATTCTTCATCAGATCGGCGGGTCCGTTCGTGACAAGCTGTAGGGTGCTGGTTGTCGTGAGTTGTCGTGATACGATGACAATGGTCACACTTGCCGATGGAGTCAACAACGGCATGAGGACAGCATACCCTATCCGTGTCATGATGCCGATACTCGATAGAATGAGGAAAAGAAGCAAGACGGAGTTTGTTCGTCGCTGACGTTTCGTGCTAGATAGTTCTGTGACGTGGCTTTGTGCTGGTTGCTCGGTGTGTATGGATGCATCGGTTTCGTTCGTTGTGGTGGTCGCTGGTTGCTCGTCCAACGTGCTTTCAATCGTCGGGGGTCGGTCTGCTACTTCCTCTTGCGCATCAATATAGATGTTAATGGTACGGCGTGATTGGCTCTCGTCGTGTGGCTCGGCGGTGTCGTGCTGGTAGATGTGGTCTAAGATAGCGTCTATATCGGGTAGCCTTTGGTTGCTCATGATTTCCTCTCGTTCGGTGGTAGGATGGGGAAGCGTGAAACACTTCCCCTAGATAGCGCTACATGGTGGTCGTTTCGGTGGGTGGTGCTGACACATCATAGATCACATAGTCGATGATGCCTCGGTCTGCTTTGAGTTGCTTTTCTTGAAACGCTACGGGTACCGGTTGCGTCCAGTGCATGACAATGAACCCATCGCGCTCTTTTGGTGTGGAACCGTACAAGGTGATATCTCCTTGTCCTTTCCAGTCTTCTAGCGCATCCAGCAACGTGTCCAGTTCTCTTCTCTGGCAGACAATAACTAACGCTTGCATCTTTTACCCTTTCTACATGCTAACATGCTCATCGGCATGAGGTGGTCTAAATGCTCCGTTGTCATTGATGTAGACATACTTGGCGTTGTCTACACTCACAATCATGTCAAGCTTTCCGTCTCCGTCCACGTCCTTAAAACTGACGGTTACGATGTCAAGGTCGCTATTTTGCCCTGTGAGCGTAGGACCGAGATACACCTTTGCTTTGGTCGCGTCTCCACCTGGAAACTCGATGACTTCCACGCGACGGTTGAGGTCTAAGGCGATGAAGTGGCTTGGTGTTCCTGCGTCATTGTGGCCTACCTTTGCATCACATTGGTATGTGCGCGGGTGTCCATAGCGCAAGTCTTCCTGGTAGCCTTGCCACCAATTGAGCGCGATAGCTCCCACCATCCACAGAATGAGCATAGCTATCATGCCAAGACCGATGTACCAAAGCCAATGAAAATGGGGCGTGTATGCACGTTGACGATGGGTATGTAGTGGCTCGGTTTCTGCCTCGTCGTCTTGTTCTGGTTCTCGCTGGCGTACTGGTCGTGGTACCTGGGGAGGTGGTGCTTGCTGTTGGCGTGGTGCTGGTCCTTGTGCGTGTGTTCTTCGACGAACGTACACGTTCACGTTATCATAGCGGTCTGATCGGCGTACCGCTTGCTGACGTGGGTGGGTAACCATGTGTTGTTGCGGTGGTACGTTGTTGGTCTGATAGCGTTTTGCGCTACTATGCTGAAGAGTAGGATAGAGTGAGTCATCCTCTAGTTGCTCATCGTACCCTGTGTTTACCTGGGAACGTTGAGGGCGAACAGAGGTTAAGGGAATAGGGATTGACTCGACTCCTCCCCAATGGTTACGCTGCTCTGTTGTCATACTTGCACCTCTGCATTCTTATGAGGTGTGCATATGACAGGGTAGGCGTGAACCAACGGGGGTTGGAGATGGTTCTCGTTCAGACAATCAGGGCAATAAAGCACCATTCCGCAAGTTGTACACACGGTTTCCCCTGGGCGGAAGGTCGGGGTTGCCATATGACTGCCATGAAGACAGTTTTCTAGGGCTTTCTCGCGTGCTTTTACTCGCTGCTCTGCGGCGGTTGGTCGCTTGTGGGTGTTCTGCCATCGTCGTGTGGTCATGCCTTCACCTCTTCTGTATCGGCTTCAACAAAGGCGGGAAGAAGAACTGAGGGCTTTTTTCCACCTTCTAAGAGGGCGGCGATCCATCCTGTGAGGTATCCAGCATGATAGCGCCCAGAATGACGAACGCTTGTCATGACTCCGACATACAGAGCGTAAGTGTCCATATCGCTAAGCATCTTGATACTGTAGTCAAGTTTGTATTGGAGGTAGCCTACTTGATAGGCATGTGCGAACTCATCATCAGTAACAACTATTATCGTATTACCGATGGGCTGGAACTGACTCATGGTCTAGCCTTTCGTGCTTGACTCGTCGGCGTCCCATGATGATACAATCATATGGGGCCGTGGCGACTTTACTTAAAGGGTTGGACGGTCCTATTGGCTAGCTCCGTCTGATACACGGGGCTAGCTTCTTCATTTTATGTTGTTTTCACCTCTTTTCATATAGGTATTGAACATAATCAAATATTAGCTATTTCAACCAAGGATAAGCTAATATTAGCACTTCCTTGTAAATTATAAATAACATTATTTAATAAGTCAAGCTTTTGCGAGCTATTATTAGCAAATGTTAGCAAGGTAGTTGTATTATTTGTTCTGATATGATACTATCTGACAAACTATAGAGATTTTATGAGGTTGTATTTATGACAAAGTTTGAGGAACTGAGAACTAATGCAGGGCTAACTATAACTCAATTGTCGATAGAGGCTAAGGTTTCACGCGCAACTATAGAGAAAATAGAAAAAAATGAGTCTGTGAGGGCACCTTTAGCCGCTCGCGCCTGCACAGCATTAAGTAATCACCTCGGCTATCAAGTGACATATCAAGAACTTGATATAAAAACTGTAAGATAGGCTGTTGTCGTTGTTTTTACCCTGATTTAGAGGTCCTTGAAACAATCGAAGATGTTCAAGACGCTGATATTGCAGCTTTAAACCGTGAAAAGTACTGGATAGATAATTTTCTACGTTCGGGTTCTCCTTTTTGGAACGGCTGGCAGTCGTCTCAATGCGCTAGGAGAGGCACTACCAGTCATTAAGCAGCGCTGGGAAGTGGATGTTCCTAAGCCAGTGCGCTCCACCATTCCTATTTTGATTGGCGGCGGTGGTGAGAAGAAAACACTTCGTCTGACCGCACAATATGCGGATATGTGGCATGGTTTCGGTGATGCCGCAACACTTGCTCACAAAATGGAAGTCTTGGACGGCTGGTGTAAAGAGGTTGGACGCGACCCACAAGAGATCGAGCGTACTGCTGGCACCAACAAAGGAGACTCTGAAGAGACTCGTGATGGTATCCTTAAAACAGGTATTACACATCTCATTCTCGGCACACAAACCCCCTGGGACTTTGACGAGATGAAGAAACTCGTGCAATGGCGCGATAGTAGATTGGGGAAATAGGGAAGAGCTGCATAACAGGGGCAAGCTCATTGAATCCAACTTATTGCTATGATGACTTGCAGTGGATTGGAAGCATGACAGGGGGTGGCACGACAGGGACAAGCCCTGTCACTACGATACACGGATGCGTGGCAAGCCAGGTCGTGGCATCGCGGGGTATAGTAGTGACAGGGCTTGTCCCTGTCATGCCGCTCCCAGCCCCTGTCATATCGCCCTTACTCCCTGTCCACTATTTATTCCATAAGAAGGCAAAGAATGACAGTCAAGATTCTCACCTTTGATGACGTACAGCAAGTAGTGCCTGTAGTAGAGGATATAGTAGTTATTTATCGCGAGGCATTTGGGCAAGCGCCCTACTTCAAAAACGACGCCGATGTACGCTCCTTTACCAGCGTTCTGCCTCGACATATGCAACGCGATAACTTTCGTTGTGTTGTTGCGAGAGAAGACGATACACAGGACATTCTCGGTTTTGCCTATGGCTACACAGGCGAGGCCGGGCAATGGTGGCATGATCTTGTAATACGGAAAATGACGCCTGAAGACGCCGACTTCTGGATGACTAATGTATTCGAGGTGGTGGAGCTAGCGGTGCGTCCCTCTGCACTTGGACGTGACTACGGTGGAAGAATTCATGATGCGCTCTTACAAGGACTTCCCCATCGAACCGCTGCACTCTCTACTTACCAAGTTGAAACGTCCGCATCGAAGATGTACGAGAAGCGCGGCTGGACGACGCTACTCTCCAACTTTATTTTCCCTGGTTATACTGAGCCATATAGAATTATGGGAAAGATGCTCCGTTAAGGATTGTTGTTATCACGCTTACGCATCGCTCAACACTACAGACGACTCTCGCAAGAGGTCACCCATCTCTTTTACATCACTTGACGCTTTATGGGGGCTACGAAGCAAGCGCCCGTAGATATCAGTGATGATGGCAATATTTGTGACTGAATTGATATCCTGACACGCCAACAACGCTTGTTTCGCATGCAGAGTTGCAGGCACATACTCTTCTAGTCCCATGTAAATATTTGCTCTCAAAATATCTAACCATGCAAACTGACGGGTTTCATCGCGCTTGTACGTCTTTTCTATCAGGCTTTCTAAGCTGTTCAACTCCTTTAATGCTTGTCCTGGTAATCCTGCGGTATTTAAAACAGTTGCTCTTGTATTAAGAAACCCTGCTTGATGCCAGCTTTTTCGTGTTCCTGTAATTAACGCACGCATATATAAGTCGTCTATGTTTTGACGCCCTACAGTGTCTGCAACATCATCAAGCGTTATAAGAAGTTGGGCCGGAATACGTTCTCCCTTGCTAACTGCGAGTGCAGCCTGGGCACGACTCAAATAGACGGAAAGGACACCTAGCAATTGAGGATGCATCTGTTCTTTGCCATCTCGCGTGGGAAAAACATGCATTGCCTCTTTAAAATCATGAACTGCGGCACCCACTTTATCGTGTTGAACCTGGAAGACTCCTTGTTTCATAGTGCCGAACAAGCCCCACTCTAAGTATGTCCAACCACGCATGAAGAACGCTGTCGCTATCAAATCACTATCATTCATACTCTTTGCGATTCGTACCGCCTCATTAGCATGATAATATGATAAGTTGAAGCGTCTTTGATCTCTGACAATATGTGCGGTAAGCATTTGATCGCCGAGCAAAGTTTCTTGTATGTGATACCGTAGATCGCCCTGTGTTTGTTGCTCAAAACTTTCTAAGTCGTGTATATCAACTGCAAGCTGAGGAAGTTTACTTTGTGCATTGCCTGTATCGTGAAGTTGCCAGATAGTGCGAACATTGTTCTGATATTTCGTTGTATCTACCACAACGTGCTGGAGATGAGTATGCGCTGTAACTGTTGACAGCGTGCGCGGACGTGGCTCTAGTCTCACATCTTCTAAGGTTGCCAGACCAAACAGAATTGGTGGGATCTTGAGGAGTCGCGCTATCGTCTTTCGCTTAGTGATATCTACAGGAATTTTATTTTCGAGTTCCATTTCAAGAATCCACCTTTCAGAGACGGCACTACCGCCTTCGCTAACCTCTCTTCCGTACAGTATGCCAAACGCCTTAGCACTCAACCTTGCTTTCTTACGGAAATAGCGCATAACCTGTCCAGCATGAGGCCAGCCTGCCAATTCACCCTCGGTCTGCACCTCGAAGGGTCCATAAGTGCCACCCTCACCCCAATAGGAAACGGGTGTAGGAGATACGAGAGGTTTCGCTTCTTGTGTCATGGCAATAGCCCTTTCCATAGAAAACACTTCGCACCCTGATTGTCTTCCAGCTTAGTATAGAAAAGATATCGCGTTCTGTCTATACAAGCTCTTTCCAAAACAGAGGCTAGAAGTTCATGTTTCCTAAATGGACATTGCAAGAAGCAAGAATAGTAGTTACTCTTGCTGTTGAATGTGCAAAACTATGATCATCTTTCATAAGTAGATGTAGAACATTGCCTACACTGGACCAATTGCTGTTCAAACAGGTGAGAGAGGCAGTAATGAGACAATACGAGCCGCACGCCAAAAAACCAGTATTACATCTTTCCATAGACGAGATACGTACCGTCGATGCCATCATCAGGGGCTATCTGTCCTATATGCATGGGAATGTGATGCCTTCTCCTGAACAGGAGACTGATCTTGCACTACTCAAGGCTCTACGAGGACGTATCGCAGCTATGATAAGTGATGGAGGTAAGAGTCTCTCGCTCACGGCACAGGAGATACAGGTATTGGCGGATGCGATGCTTGGGTTCGTCAAGGCTACGACACGAGTAGTAGCCCAATCCTTGGAACGCGACGAGACACTAGCACCAATACTGTCTATTCGTCAGCACCTACTTAGGATGCTTTCAGCAACATATAATTAGAAAGCATAAACGGGGAAACAAAAAACGCTTCGGAGTATCCGAAGCATCTTTTGTATAAAGGGTGGCTGATGGGGCTCGAACCCACAACAACTGGAACCACAATCCAGGGCTCTGCCATTGAGCTACAACCACCATATACGTGTGCTTAACACGCATTGAGTATAACAAACACCCTACCGATTGTCAAGAGCAATTTTTCGATGTTCAATAGGATAGAATAGCAGCAAGCAGCATCTCCCAAAACCTCGCTACATCCAAACTATACCCTACACGCACGTTCGCAGGTTTCCCCAGTTTGCCGTACACATCACATACGGTACGGCCAGCACTCAACGTACTCATCGTTTCAATCTCGACGTACATTTCTGATGCAGAAATAATAGCAGGATCAATGACAGCAGCGACGGCACAAGGGTCGTGTACTGGAGGAGCAGGAAAGCCAAAAACATTTTTGTAGCTATCGGCAAAGAAGGCAAGCAGGTCTGCCGCAAAACTTGCAACAGGACGACTTGCATCGCGCAAACGCTTCACAATCTCCTCTGTCGCTAACGCCTGATGTGTCACTTCGAGTGGAGTCATAGTTATTGGTCGTCCGCATTGAAAGACAATCGAGGCTGCCTCTGGGTCAAACCACAGATTAAATTCGGCGGAAGGGCTTGTGTTCCCTACGCCAATCGCTCCACCCATTAACGAAATAGCCTGTATCTTGGGCAAAATAGCAGGTTCGCGGCGTATCGCGGTAGCAATATTGGTAAGCGGTCCTGTCGGTATTAGCGTGATATCGCCATCTGAATTTAACAACAGTTCAATGAGCAGATCGACACCATGCTGAGGAACAAGTTCGATATCAGGTTCGGGCACATTCGGGCCATCCATACCAGAAGCACCATGAATATCAGTAGCATGTCTCGCAGGTCGCACTAACGGGCGATCCATGCCCATCGCAACGGGAACATCCCGAATGTTTGCTAGAGAGCAGACCTTGAGCGCGTTGTGTGTCGTCTTCTCGATTGACTGGTTGCCAGCAACAGTTGTGATCGCTAGCAATTCAAGCGCGGGATGATGTGCGGCGAGGAGTAGAGCAATAGCGTCATCATGTCCAGGGTCACAATCGAGAATTATTTTCTGTCTCATTCCATTTTCTTTCACCGAAAATTTCTTTTGTGCGCTCTACTATATCGCTCTCTACAAGCACACGTCAATATTTTCATCTTTTTGTGTGTTGTATACTCGTGCTATGAAAGACATTGCAAAGCAAAATTCGCTGCTGAAAAACCGCGATTTCATGCTTCTTTGGAGTGAACAACTTATCTCATGGATAGGCACAGAGGTTACAGGCATCGCGCTTCCATCTTGCTTATTGCTTGCTCTTGCGCTCATGACAGTATCTTCGCCATCACTACAAAAAACGTAGATAGACAACTGCTACTCGACGTGTTCTATATCAATTGCTATAATGCTTTTAGAGACATTTGCAAGAACACACGAATACAACGACCTTGGGGGTAACAATACATTGTCAGCAACAGCACGCGGCAATTTGATTATTGGACAATCAGGTGGAGCTACCGCTGTCATTAATGCAAGCCTCGTCGGGGCGGTTAACGCTGTACTCAACGAAAGTCGCATCGACGGCATATATGGCATGCAGAATGGCATTGAGGGTCTCCTCAAAGAAGATATTCTTGATCTGCGTCAGCAGCCTTCTACACTGTGGCAACAGCTTTTATATGCACCATCAGCGGCTCTTGGCTCGTGTCGCTATAAACTTCAAGCCGAAGACCCAGCACGAGCCGTTGAGATATTGCGCCGCTACAACGTGCGCTATGTCCTCTACATTGGCGGCAATGATTCGGCAGATACAGCACACCGTATCGCGCAGGCTGCCCAGCAGAGCAGCTATGACCTACAAACAATTAGTGTTCCCAAGACCATCGACAACGACCTTCCCTTTACCGATCACTGTCCAGGCTATGGTAGCGCAGCACGTTTTCTAGCACAAGCAACGATAGATTCGGCCATGAACACTGTCTCCATTCCAGGGCACTATCCCGTCAAAATTATCGAGACAATGGGACGTGATGCTGGTTGGCTGACTGCCTCATCTGCATTGGGCAAGCGGGCTGATACCGATCCACCACATATTATTCTTACACCGGAGCATGTCTTTGTGACCGACCAATTTTTAGCTCAGGTTGAAGACGTATATCGTCGCATTGGCTATGTCATCGTTACAGTTGCAGAGACGATTCGCGACGAAAAGGGGCAAGCGCTTGGCTCTGTCGGGCAGGTAGGCACCGACGCTTTTCAGCATCCTCTGCTCAGTGGCGTGGGTCAGTCACTGGTCGATCTGGTAACGCGACAGCTCAAGTTTCGCGCACGCTTCGACAAGCCAGGAGACTTGCAACGCATGTCCTCGACAAGCATCTCATCCGTTGACCGGAACGAAGGGTATCTTGTGGGACAAGTGGGAACACAAGCGTTACTTGCTGGCGAAAGCGATAAGATGGTCACGCTGGTACGCCACAACGATCCACAGTATCATTGCACAACGGACCTTGTAGAATTAACACCAGTAGCCAACCAGCAACGTTTCATGCCTGCTGACTATATGAATGATACAAAAACAATGGTGACACAAGCCTTTCATGATTACGCATTCCCCTTGCTTGGTGGGCCACTTAATCACTATCCAGCGATAGAGAGAGTACGGGTGAAACGGTGATACGACGCGCTATACTCGTTGTGCTTGACGGCGTTGGAGCGGGGGCTAATCCTGATGCAGCAGCGTATGGAGATGAAGGCGCAAGTTCGCTTGAGCATTGCGCTCAAGCCCTAGGCGGCCTGGCACTACCACATCTTGGTAGTATTGGACTAGGCAATATTACGCCTATTCTAGGAACACCGCCGCGTGCAGATGTCAGTGGCAGTTATGGACGTATGGCGTCGGCTGCTGCTGGCAAAGATAGTACGACAGGTCACTGGGAAATGACAGGAGTTGTCTTGCAGAAGCCGTTGCCAACCTATCCGCATGGCTTTCCAGACGACCTTGTCGCACAGTTCGAGCAAGCAATTGGACGCAAAGTTATTGGTAATACAGTGGCATCGGGTACTGAGATTATTCAAGCATTGGGCCAGGAGCATGTGCGTACTGGCTTCCCCATCCTCTACACCTCTGCTGACAGTGTGTTTCAGCTAGCGGCACATCAAGAAATTATTCCTCTTGAAATACTCTATTCGATGTGCGAGACCGCACGCAATATGCTTACAGGCGAAAATGCCGTAGGGCGCGTCATAGCACGTCCATTTCTTGGAATGCCAGGCGTATTTAAGCGTACAGAGCATCGTCGAGATTTCTCGCTTGCTCCTCCTGGCACAACGCTCCTTGATTTGCTCAAAAAGGCAGGTAAGGATGTCATTGGCCTTGGCAAGATAGAAGACCTCTTCGCTGGTCGTGGCCTGACACAAGCCGACCACACCGAGACAAACCGTGACGGTATGGCGGCAACCCTACATTGGCTTGAACGCGATTTTGCTGGACTGCTTTTTGTTAATCTTGTAGAATTTGATATGTTATGGGGTCATCGCCGTGATAGTCAGGGATATGCCCAGGCGTTACGCGATGTCGATAACTGGTTTGCACAGGTACAACAAGCAATGCGACCAGAAGACGTAATCTTCTTCACGGCCGATCACGGCGTCGATCCAACGTATCGTGGTACCGATCACACCCGTGAGTGTGTGCCAGTGTTAGCGTATGGACAACTCCTGTGCGTAGGAGTTAATCTTGGAACGCGCTCAACCTTTGCCGATCTTGGTCAAACGCTGGCCCAGGTCTTCGGCGTCGGACCATTAGCAGTTGGAACAAGTTTTGCACAGGATTTGGGACTATCATGACAGAGACACAACAACGAGCAACAGATCAGCAAGGTTTACCCTTACATGGCGAGCGTGTGACAGTACGACGCCCTGTATCAAATGACGCCGCAAACGTCTTTCGTTGGGAGCGAGATGATGAGGTATGGCGTTACGATCCCTACCGTCCGTACTCAAACACGATGACTGAGTTCGTACCATTGTTCGAGCGAAACTATGTGCAGAGCAACGAGCGTCAATTCTGGTTCATCATTGAGGATGAACAGCATGTTCCCATTGGGACCATCACCTACTTCAATATAGATCGTCGCCTCAATCAAGTCGAGGTTGGTCTTGGCCTAGGCGAGAAGTCGCGTTGGGGCAAAGGCTACGGTGCAGAGGCTATTCGTGCGCTCGTCCATTACCTCTTCACCGTCCAGAATCTCATTCGCGTCTATGCCGAAACTGCAATGGCGAACAAGGCAGCCCGCAATGCCTTTACAAAATCTCAGTTTGTCGAGGTTGGGCAAATCTACGATCCCCGTAGCTCAGGAGATCCCTGGGTATTATTAGAAATCTGGAGAAAAAACTACGCATGAGTTCAGCAGATACAGGAGTTAATCCTAAGATATTTAGCGCCTATGATGTTCGTGGCATCTATGGACAAGACTTAACCGATGAAACAGCCTATCGGATTGGACGTGCAGCCGCCCAATATCTCAACGTCCCCGAAATTGCCGTTGGGCGAGATATGCGTCTTTCATCCCCACAAATCGCAGCAGCACTTCTGCGTGGTATCACCGATCAAGGCATTAATGCTGTTGACCTGGGTTTAACGACAACCGATGGTTTGTATTTCGCGGTCGGCAAATTCGACTATCCTGCCGGTATCATGATTACCGCATCCCACAATCCCGGCAAGTATAACGGCGTAAAGTTCTGTCGCGCCCAGGCTCTTCCAATTAGCAAAGAAACCGGTCTTGCGGACATTCGTGATCTTGCGGTAAGTGGAAATTTTACGGAGCCGACACACAAAGGCAGCGTTACACAGCGTGACATTACCGATGATTATGTCAAGCATGTTTTGTCCTTTATTGACATAAGCAAGGTTAAGCCACTCAAAGTCGTGATCGACGCAGGTAACGGCATGGCAGGGATGATGATTCCGCGTGTTTTCAAGCATCTGCCCTGCGAACTTATACCCTTATACTTTGAGCTTGATGGCAATTTCCCGCACCATCCCGCCAGTCCTATCGAGCCAGAAAACATGATGGACTTGCAGAAAAAGGTGCGTGAAACGGGTGCAGACCTGGGAGCCGCCTTCGATGGCGATGCTGACCGCATGTTCCCTGTTGACGAGCATGGAGACCTTGTAGACGGTTCACAGGTGACAGAGGCAATGGCAAATAGCCTGCTGCGTAAGTATCCAGGTTCGACCATTCTGTACAACTTGATTGTCTCTAAGAGTGTTCCAGAGCTGATTGAGCGCCTTGGTGGAAAAGCCGTTCGCACACGCGTAGGCCACTCATTCATCAAGACCGAGATGCGTAAGCTCAATGCAATCTTCGGTGGCGAACATTCTGGTCACTTCTACTTCCGTGATAACTGGTTCGCCGACTCTGGCTTGATTGCCTTCCTCATCATGCTAGAACTCGTCTCCGTCGAGGGCAAGCCATTGTCAGAGTTGCTCAAGCCATTGGACAAGGGGATGCGCAGTGGTGAGATCAACAGTACCGTCAGCGATACACAGAGCAAACTGCAAAGGCTTGAGGAGCACTTTGGGAAGGGTGCGCAGTTGGTAGATCACCTCGACGGCCTCACCGTAGACTACGGCACATGGTGGTTCAATGTGCGTCCATCCAACACCGAGCCATTACTGCGTCTTAATGTCGAAGCAAACGACAAAGCAACAATGGAGCAGAAGCGTGATGAACTGCTCGCGTTCATCCGCAGCTAGGATAATTGCGATATATGAGATAGTGTTTGTGGATACGGCAATTGCCGTATCCACAAACACTATCTCATATATCGCAATTATAAAGATACATCGGTGTCTTGCTCACCATTACCATTTTGTGAAAGAAAACCAATTGTTAGCCTCTTCATACTCATAGGAGCCAAAAAGACCACATGACCACTCACACCGTTTACACCTGCTTTAAATGTATAGGGCAGGCTGTTATCTATGGGTGGCCTCTCATTTCCTGATGATACGAGGCGAATGTAATCAAAGCCGTAGCCAGGAGATATATCAGCGCTTTCTGCATTATCAACCTTGAAGTTGAGAGCATAAAATTGCTGCTCTGCCTTGCACTGCACACCTTGATATGCGAAACGCGTTTCAACACTTGTAAGATGATACGTTAACTCGTGTCCGAAAAAGGTATATGCAACTGTGGTCGTTTGTGGCGAGGTATGATTGGCATATTGCGATGCATTGAAGGCTCCTGCGCAAGGTATCCTGACTAGTGCTTCATTGAGTGCCGTTGATCCTAGCTGTAGGGTCAATGTATTGAGTTGTACCAGCTTGTTTGGCAGCGCGAAGTCCAGCCAGCCATTCTCACTTGTTCCTGGCTTAGGGCCAACAGAGAGTTGCATATTCGTCGGAGTAAGAGGATTTGTGTTTGGGCCAATCAAACGAGCAACATCATAATAGACAATATTGATTTGGTCAGAAGTATGATTCGCTACTTGCATGTTAAGACGCACCGTCGTCTGCCCTTGATGAATATCATCGTCAGGAAAGAACGCTGCATACTGCGCGTTGATAACAGTCACATCTACATCATTATAGAGAGCGGTACGTTGTACCTCCAGTGTTGTGATAGGTACCGCAGTTGGAGTTTGGCTACTAAACCCCGGAACTTGCGCGCTTTTAAGCAAGTTCGCTGCATTGAGGCTTACTATACTTATAATAATAATGCCAATAGTTAGGAGCAGAGCTGTCCAGAACCAAAGTTTGGAGAACAGCGAAGGTTTTTGTTCCTCTTGTTTCTTAGGTACTTCGGGACGTGAGACAGCATCGAGACGGTGTAGTGATGCTGTTGTAACTTTTTTTTTAGCCATACGAAGGTATTTTCCTCTAATACGTACTCTCTTGTATCAACAGAACGCAACTGTTTTTCTTGACACACACAAGTGTTGGTGCTAGCATGATTTTAGCTACATCGCTTCTTTCCCCACCTGGCAAGTGGTTAACACACTACATCACAAGGAGCATCGAAGTCAATGAAGATTCATGAGTATCAGGCGAAAGACATTCTGGCCCGTTATGGGATTCCAGTGCAGCCTGGACGCGTCGCGCACACGCCCGACGAAGCCGAGGCTATTGCCCGCGAACTCGGCGGACCAGTTGTAATCAAAGCCCAGGTCTATGTTGGTGGACGTGGCAAAGCTGGCGGTATCCAATTTGGTGACACACCAGAAGCGGCTCGCGCCTCCGCAAAAAAAGTTCTTGGTATGGATATAAAGGGTCTTACAGTCGAAAAAGTTTTGGTGACTTCCAAAATTGATATTAAAGAGGAATACTATCTCGGTATCATCCTTGATCGTAAGACGCAATCTCCCGTGGTGATGGTCTCGAAAGAGGGCGGTATCGACATCGAAGAGGTGGCAGCCAACACACCAGAGAAGATTATTCAGCAGCCTATCGACATGCATTGGGGTCTACGTCCATTTGAGGCTCGCGAGATTATTGCACGTGCTGGCCTTCCTCACGCTACCATTGGCAAAGCTGGTGACATTCTCTCGAAACTGGCAAAAGCATTTATCGACAGTGACGCTAGCCTCGCGGAGATTAACCCGCTCGCGCTTACTGCCGATGGCAAGATTCAGGCCGCCGACGCCAAGATACTTGTTGACGACAACGGACTCTTCCGTCAGAAAGAATATGCGACATGGGCGGAGACAGAGGAGTCAAACCCGCTTGAGTACGAGGCAAAGCAGGCAGGACTCACGTATGTCAAGCTCGACGGAGATGTGGGTATCATTGGCAACGGTGCTGGTCTTGTGATGACAACACTCGACATGGTGGCGCGTGCGGGTGGCAAACCTGCAAACTTCCTCGATATCGGCGGTGGCGCAAAGGCCGAAATCATGTACAAAGCGTTGACGTTCGTAGCAAAAGACCCACAGGTCAAGGGTATCCTGGTCAATATTTTCGGTGGCATTACGCGTGGTGAAGAGGTGGCAAAGGGCGTGATTATGGCACAGTCGGACCTGCCTAAAGGGATACCAATTGTTGTGCGTCTCTCCGGCACAGGCGCGGAAGAGGGCAAGGCACTGCTTAAGGATGCTGGTCTTGAGTGGGGCCGCGATATGCGCGAAGCATCGGAGAAGATTGTCGCGGCCATCAATACACGCGGCACGCAAGCACGTGAAGTTGCGAAAGAGCCAGAGTCACGGATAGAGTAATAGAGGAAGTAAGCGATGAGTATTTTGTTAGATAGCACAACAAAAGTAATTGTGCAGGGTATCACAGGCCGCGAGGGGCTGTACCACACACGCAATATGAAAGCCGCAGGCACGAACGTTGTTGGTGGTGTCACTCCTGGCAAAGGCGGTGAAACCGTCGAAGGCTTTCCCGTCTTTGACACAGTTGCAGAGGCAATTCAAGCTACCGGTGCTACTGCATCATGTATTTTTGTTCCCCCTCCTGGCGCAGCAGACGCTATCATGGAGGCCGCAACTGAGGGCATCGAGTTGATCGTATGCATTACCGAAGGCATTCCTGTGATCGATATGACCCGTGCCATGATCGTTGTACATGAACACAATGCGCGGCTAATCGGTCCTAATTGCCCAGGCATGTGTACACCAGGACAGGGTAAAATTGGCATTATTCCATACCAGATTTTCACTCCTGGTCCAGTTGGCTTCATCTCGCGCTCTGGCACGCTCACGTATGAAGTGGTGTCGTTGCTTACAGGAGCTGGTATTGGGCAATCATCCTGCATCGGTATCGGCGGCGATCCCATCATTGGCTCGACATTTGTTGATTACCTCAAATTGTTTGAGGCTGATCCACAAACAAAAGCAGTGGTGATGTGCGGCGAGATTGGCGGTAGTGACGAAGAAGATGCAGCCGAATATATCAAGACGATGACGAAGCCGGTTGTAGCCTTCATCTCGGGCCGTACCGCTCCAACCGGTAAACGTATGGGCCATGCTGGTGCGATCATCTCGGGCAATACAGGAACCGCACAAGGCAAGGTTGCCGCGTTACAAGCAGCACACGTCCCCGTTGCTGACACCATTTTTGACATTCCCGAACTCGTACAAAAAGTATTGTAGAACATATGGGATTGGACATGCTGTAGCACGTCCAATCCCATATGTTCATTCAGAGGAACAATCATGACCACTGCACTCATCTATGACCCAATTTTTCTGGAACATATTACACCATCGAAGCATCCAGAGAAGCTGCAACGTGTTCAATTAGCGTATGAGGCCCTTGAAGAACTCGGCTGGCTCACGCGCGAAGGACTGGTGCAACTCGCGCCACGCGCTGCAACCGTAGATGAGTTGGCAGCGGTTCATGATCGCGACTATATTCAAGATGTGGAGAATGCATCACGACAGATAGCGGAAGAGGAGACAAAAGACGGCCATAAGACAGCTTTTTTTGCTACTGATACCTACGTCTCCGCAAAAACATACGAAGCGGCAGTGAAGGCAGCGGGCGCACCACTGACTGCCATCGACGCGATGATGAAGGAAGAGATTAAGAATGCATATTGTCTCGTGCGTCCACCTGGACATCACGCATTACCAGATGATGCAATGGGCTTCTGTATCTTCAACAACGTGGCAGTTGCCGCTCGTTACGCGATTGACCACTATGGTCTTGAACGTGTCATGATTATTGACTACGACGTGCATCACGGCAATGGTACACAGGATATGTTTTATAGTGATCCGCGTGTGCTCTACTTTTCGGTACATCAAGCTCCTTTTTACCCAGGTACTGGCGCTTCTGATGAGCTAGGAGAAGGAGATGCCGTTGGCACAACAATCAATGTTCCCATTCCCGCGACATGTGGTTTTGACACATACGAGGCTGTGTTTCGACAAGTAATGGCTCCGGCTGCTGACCGCTTTAATCCACAGCTTATCCTGGTTTCGGCTGGCTTTGATGCTCACTGGAAGGATGCTATTCCTCAGACAAGCTTGCATACACAGATGTATCTCTCTACCGCAGGCTTTTTCAGACTCAACGAGATTATTCTCAATCTGGCGGACCTGCTCTGCGATGGGCGTCTCATTATGATACAAGAAGGTGGTTATAATGTACAGGCAACGGGTATGTGCGTTGCAACAAGTATCAATCAGTTGCTAGGAGGGAATGCTGCTGTCGATAGCTTTGGTCCTCCACCTGTAGACCCGATGCGTATTAATACCGATGTGTTGGTTGCGGAGTTACGCCGTATTCATGGACTAACAGGCTATCGCATGCGTAATTTCAAGAAGCCAGATGTAGAGCGGCTACAGCGCGAGATGAAGGGACCAGATGCTACAGATGCTCCTATCTCCGACACACGAGACACTTGAGAGGATGCGTACCATCTATGTCTGTCATGCACCTTGATACATACCAGATACGCATGTTGACCGCCGCTGATATTCCTGCTGTTGAGCGTCTCTTGCGTACTTCGGAATACATCTATCAACGCTTTACCTTGAACGAGTTACCTCTGCTGCTCAAACACTATCCAGCGGTGGGTATGTTTCATGGTACAACAATGCATAGCTTTCTACTTGCCCAAAGTGTCAATGCACCAACGGCATGGATTGGTGGTTTCGGCGTCAGTTGGACAGAGAGTAATTACTATCTGGACATCTTATTCAGGCAACTTGATGCACTCTCATCTCAGCTCGTTGCGCAAGGCGTAAAGCATTTACACTATTCTGGCAATGATACTGAACGCGATTGGCTACGTGATGTGCTCTTGAAACGAGGGTTTATGCCGTACCGTCGCCTCTATTCCTATGATAAATACGACTATGGAATACCCGCACAAGGCAATCAGCAGGTACTTGTCCGTCAGGCAAGTGTCAAAAACAAATGGAGCAAAACAAGTGATATGGCGGCACTACTTGCTATCGAGCAAGCATGTTTTGAGGACCTATGGCGTTATGATGCAGAGGGATTTACAGAGATCGCCGCTACCCATCCCTACTTTGTCGTGGTTGAACTAAAAGGGAGAGTTGTAGGCTACCAATTTAACGCGCTCGATAGTGATTATGGCTATCTTGTGCGTATCGCCGTTCACCCATCGGCTGAGGGTCAGCAAATAGGAGTGCGCCTGATGGCAGAAGCGATACGCTTCTTCCAGCGCGAGCGCACAACACGTATTATGCTAAACTCGCAAGATAACAACACGCACGCCCATCGCCTCTACGAATGGTTCGGCTTCGTACGTATCGAGCAGATGGGGTTTGTGCTAAGAAAGGTTTTGTAGCTCCTCAAAAAAGGTAAGGCGTTTAAACGATAGTCCGTGTTGGTTTACCCCGTTCAACCAAATAGTGATCAAAGTTTAGCAATAATCTGAGTGTCGGAAGTAAAAGAGGGCTTCTGAAGCGTAGAAACCTTATGCCAGCCCCATCAAACACCATACATCCAAAGGAGCTGATTTGTTCTTTACGTATAAAGGGGCCATTTGTGCGACTCGCACTAAGGGGCGCACACGTTGTAATGTGGAGCTATTGACGAGGATGTTGTTGTCTGAGGCATTTGATTGAAGACGCGACGCGATATTCACTGCATCACCTATCGCGGTGTAGTTCTGCATACGTCCCTGTGAACCTATATTGCCGATGGTGGCTTGGTCGGTGTTGACTCCAAAGCCAAACGAGATGGGTAATCCTTGTGAATGGTTGCGCTGGTAGTTGAGTACTGCCATACGCATTTTCCAGGCGGCCCGTATCGCACGAAGGGCATGGTCGTCTTGCGAAAGGGGGGCATTGAAGATTGCCATAAGCGCATCACCCATGAACGCTGTAATAGTTCCTCCCTCATCCCAGACCTCTTTCACCATGATTTCGAGGTAATTGTTGAGTAGGTTCATCACCTGTTCTGGCGCAATACTCTCACTGAGGCGCGTATAGCCGCGAATGTCAGCGAAGACAACGGAAATTTCGCGTGTCTCTCCACCCAGATTAAGTGCCATTGGGTTTTCTATGAGCTGCTGTACCACATTGGGGTGAACATATTGCTCAAAAATCTTGCGAATCTGCTTTGCCTTCGCCTCAGAACGTTTGAGTATAGTACGGTCATCGATAACAAGCGCGGTACCAATAGGTTGTCCCTGCATATCCCGTAATGATGATACTGACATACTCAAATTAATCAGGCCCTCACGCTGAGGAATTTGGCAATCAATAGCACGTAACACAACAGTACCATTTTCATGATCTGTGACAGCAGTTCCCAGCAATTCGGTTATCCCAACTTCAGGGAGATGTTGAAAGGCAGTTTGATAATGTTTTCCCACTACACGCCCTGGGTCAAGGCCGAGGATCACCGCTGCGGCGCCGTTGAAGGTTGTAACCATGCCACACGAGTCGGTGGTAATAACACCGTTAGCGATAGAAGCGAAAATGTTATCCATGTATTTTTTATCTTCGCTGACCTTCTGAATAGCCTTGTTCAGGTCGGCAAAGAGGCGTGCATTGTCAATCGCAATAGCTGCTTGGTTGCAAAACGCGCTAAGCATATCACGGTGTTTGGGACCAAACAAGTTAGCATTCATCCGGCTATCAACATATACCGCTCCAATGCACGCACCACGAACGATGAGAGGCGCACAAAGAATAGAGCGAATGCCATATGCCATAATACTCTCATGACCTTTCAATACATCGTCTAAGAGCGCGTCGTCGGAGAGCAACGTCTCGCGTTTGTTAATAACGCGCATCACTGTACCGCGACTGATCTTAAAGGCGCTTTCATCTATTGTTCGTGCTTGCTTGTCACGAGCAATAGTAAACTCAACGCCCCCTGTCTTAGGATCGACAAGTACAAGAAATCCACGTTCGGCGTTGACGAACTCGATCACACGATCCATAACGAGACGTAGTACCTCATCAAACTCAAGTGTTGAGTTGAGGGTGCGAGCAATCTCGTACAACGTCTCTTGTTCACTTTTCTGCTGCTTCAACGAGATGATACTAGAATTGAGGGCCTGACGTTCACGCTCGAAAGTTGCCTGCGAAGCACTGTCACCATTACCTAGGCCTTGAAGTGTCTGCAAGACCTGTTGTACAGTTTGGTTGAGACGACCTAATTCCAAGTCGGCAACACGACTTACATGCAAGGCTTCGCTGAGCAGGCGCACGCGGGGGTCGCCACCTTCACTTGCATAGCGTCCTTCAACGGCGACTTCTAGTTTATGCGTGTGTTCATGCAAAGTGCGCGAAATATTTCTTAACGTATCGCCGACCACACGTAAATCGTTACTGGCTTTCCATGCTACATCAGGTGATACCGTCAAGAGTGCGCCTCCATACTAGTAAATAGGGGGATGTATTATGCATATCATAATATACGTTCATGCAGTAGGATTATATCACAGCACTTATGGGAACATCGACAGCTAGAGGCGTAGGTTGCAAGACAACCTACGCCTCTAGTATGCTCTCTAGCTGTCGATGTCACACTCCATTTTGCGCCAGGTATGTCGAAAAGGATGTGGGCTTGAAGCCAAAGTCGCGTTCGACACTGTTCAGATCAGTTGTGTTGTTGAAGGAGAAGAGCGCCATAGCTGCTTTTGTTAGTGGTGGCTTGGGTAGGATAGCCTCCATCACTGCCGCAGCAATGCCAATAATTGGCGAGGGAGCGTAGACTTTAAGGCGATTTTTGTGCATGACTTTGAGGATTTCGTCAAAAATTTGTGAGAATGAGTAGTAAGCGGGACCACCAATGGTATACGTTTTTTTGCTGGTACCTGTTGGGTTCTCTAGCACCTTGATGATGACGGTTACGACATCTTCTACATAGATAGGTTGGAACATGGTGCCTCCACCACCAATAAGTGGCAACACTGGCGCAGTTCGTACAAGATCGGCTAACCCCTGAATGAATGGAGCGCCTTTTCCGAAGAGGACGGAGGGTTGGATAATTGTATAGTCAAGACCACTGTCGATCAACATTTTCTCTGCGAGATAGCGCCCTTGCATGTAACTGCCGGTCTTGTCTGGCTTTGTGCCAAGACCGCCAATCTCGATAATACGCTGTACACCTGCATCCTTTGCAGCTTTAATCAGGTTCGCAGTTCCATTGACATTCGTGTTTTCGTAGTAGTTGCTTGTCAAGGCTTTATGATCTGCCGTGATAAATGCACCATGTACGATGGTATCAACACCTTGTACAGCAGCATTCAGTGTGTTCGGTTGTGTTGTATCACCCTGGACAAAATCAACCTTGTCAGCTGGTAAGATCGTCTTTGCACGAGTAATGTCACGCACCAAACAACGCGGTCGTTCGCCCTGTGCTACCAGTCGCAGTGCAAGATGTCGTCCAATATATCCTGTTGCACCGGTGATAAGTATCATGAATTAGCCCTCCTTGTGTTTATTGCTGTGCATAAGACGCTCAATACAACAAAAACAAGTAATATTTGTGTAGGGACTGATTGATCGCGTCCTTGTTGTAGGCCGATTGTCGCGAGGACGCGATCAATCAGTCCCTACAGAGACACGGGTTAGCGCAAAGACTCAGCGGGGAGAAAGATACGGACAGTAACGCCACTCCCTGATGTACTTTTCACAATCATACTTCCTCCTGCAATCGCGAGAAGAGCACTGTGAGTCAGGAGACCTCCTCCTGTTCCTGTCGTAGAACTTGTCGCTGAGACGATACCAACGCCGTCATCAGCAATAAATATTTCGAGTTCTTGGCTATACGAAGCTTTAATAGAGAGACATAGGCGACGATGTACATCGGAGCCACGTCCATGACGTGCGGCGTTACGAAGAGCTTCTTGTACGGCGGCAAAGATGAGTTCCGCAATAGCGGGTGGCACTACTTCGTCGATGCGGCTCATTGTCTCTTCCGAAATGGCCCATTCCACCTCGTCAAACGCCTGTTGAAAGTCTTGCTTGAGCATGACGCGTATGGCATGTAGCATACCATCACGTTCAAGGCGATGGGGCGCACTTGGTATATTTGCTCGCATCATGGCAGCAAGACGACGGTGAGCGTCGCTAATTGTACTGACAGCATCGTCAAGTGCTTCGTTCTGTTGTATAGTATTTGTTATCTGCTTCTCTTCATTGTTCAGCATATAGCGTGCAGTTTCTAGTCGTAAAAGTGCAAGATGCATTCGTGGCAGAATTTCGTCATGCAGCACGCGCCGATGTTGTGCATCTAGCAGTTTCACATCAACGATACGGCGGCGCAATAGACCCGCTACCGCCTGCATCGCTTCATGATCGCGCAGAGTGTCGAGAATACGCTGTCCACATGCCTGTGCAAGGTCCATATCCTCTTCAGTAAAAAGACTCTCATCATGGCGTGGGCCAAGATAGAAGGTTGCGACAACCCCTAACTCATCATAAATTGGCAATACCCAACAAATAAGGGATTGCCCTTGTACCGTCATGCGCACACGTGTCGGAGTGTGCTTCGTTACTGCCATCGCGCCATTTTTTACAACATGCATCTGAGATTGTGTTTTTATTGAGACTAGTGCTTCACTGTCTTCATCAGAAGTGTCAAAGAGAGGCCAACGATAGGTAAAGCTTCGTCGAACTGAGCCAGTGAGCACAACGAGACGCGCACATTGTACCTCTAGTACATCGTTACAAAGGTGAAAGAAGAGGTCTTCCATGCTTTGCTCTGTTTTCTCTACATCTGTTTGTAACCAATGGCGTAGGTTTGCGCTACGAAGAAACGGACCCAGCATAGAGATATAGCGGTCATGTGCAGTATAGCTACTCCATGTAAACAGTGCATAAGCGGCGGTTGCTAACGTAGTAATCAGAAGCAAGCTGCCAAGATTACTACTCGTCAAGGCTACAAGCAATGCGATAAAAATAGCGGTAGTCGTCGCTACAATAACAATACCGCGCCACTGCTCAAAGAAGCCATGTCGTGCAAGGGGTCGTTCAATCAGTATGCCGTGACGTACAATTGAATAGCCAAGTAGGAGAATAATAAGTGCCACAAAGCCAGTTGCGATAATATCGAGTACGATGAGGTTGAACGGCAAGGCATGTATATTTACAGGGACAACTACACTAACATTTCCTCCATACTGCAACCAGCTTATCATCGACCAGACACCAAGAACGCCAAGACAGGTAGTCAATCCTACCATAAGCAGGGCTGCAGCAAGCAGGCCAGGGCGGGCGAGATGCCAGGAAAGCACTGGCTCTTCGAGCAGGTCAACCTGCACAGGATCGTCCCAAAACGCATCAGCGAGACGTTGACGCAATCCTCTCTCACTCCTGGTTCTAGCATGCCAAAGTACATGTAATAGACGACCCACACGTGCAGGTGTGAACCAGGGGCCAATTGCGCAGAAGGTGACGTAGCATAAAAAAAGAATTGGCAGTAGCACAAGGGGTGACAAAATTTCTACGCCTTTGGGCTGCGGTATTTCCCCATAGGCGAGAAGCCGTATAGTGCCAAGAAAGGTAAACGTTGATGAATTGAGCATAAGTAATATAAAGATGCTACAGCCAAGTAATCCGCTAAAGAGCAGCAGTGCAGGCCGACGCCGACGCCAGCCTTGATTGATGAGTGCAGCATAGTGTAGCCCGATAATAAACCAGATATAGGGTACGCCGAGAGCTGGCAGCCAGATAAGGTGCCACAAGAAATCTGGTGGCACAAGCCCTGCTGTTTGTGTAATTGGACCAGAGACAAGCAATGCGTGTAGAAAGAAAAAGAGTGCGGAGAGGCCAAGACCGACAACGCCAACACGCGCAATCATGCGACTCCGATTTCCATTGAGCCAGACGGTGAACGCAAGCCAGAGAAACGCGATGAGATTGAAGATAGAGAGTGCCAGTACAACTGTTTGTAGCAGATGACCAGGTTCAAGAAATGTATGCAGTTCCATAGTTTTTATGCTTCTTTGTAGAGGGGAACCCATTCGCCCCGACGGTCCTGCACCAGCGCAACACCAGCTTCATCCCACATAATCAGACGATTCATCATATAGATCAGTGTTGCTCTTGCACGTGCAACTTTATCATCAACAGCATTGTCACTTAATCCCCAGGAGGCATAGATGCGTCCGTTAGTACGACTCACAGCACGCTTATCATGTAGCTTCAGACGTGCAGCGATCTGTTCATTGGTCATACCCTGCGCCATAAGTTCGGCAACGCGCAACTCGTTTGGCTCCAGGAGTGCAAGAGGCGATTGCTCGTCCAGATCGCGCACCTCTTGCACGCGGTCTTCAATTTCAGGATCAACAAGGCTGCGCCCATTGACAGCATCACGCAGTAAGGGAACAAGCATACTTGGTAAAAGATAGTTGCTCTTACGTACATACGCATAGTGAGTAAGAATGCCAGAGGCACGAAACTCGCGATAATATTCGTCGTCATCTTGAATCGAGTAGAAGACAACGGGCATGCGCGGGCGTTCACGCCGAATCGCGACAGCGGCTCCAACTCCGCTCATAGCGTTATGCCCGCTGTGTGGGTCTTGCAACTGCACATCCATCAGGATTACATCCATATCCAGTTCGAGCGCACGCGCCAGTGCTTCGCGTCCAGTTGCAGCCTCACCCACAACCTGTATGCTTCCCATCGCCTCAAGACCCTCACGCAATGCTTTGCGGAGCGGTCCATGATCGTCTACTAATAAGAGTTTTATGCTTACCATATTGATTATACGCGCCTTTATCATTCGAGTTCCATAGTATAGAAGTACTTCCAAGTATAGCAGTTCAGGGAAGAGATGTAGAGTATCCGGGGCAGTAAAAAGAGGCACACGAGTAAAATACGATAAGAAATCGCAGACTGGTCAGCGACACATATATCCTCTACATAGAATACCAATCTGCGAAACCAGATCGCCAGTAAGCGTTCATTGACAACAAGCGCATTGTGAAGCTGTAGCATGCCATTATCCTCTCCGTTCGCATATATGTGATATAGTGAAGGAAGGCCATAAAGACGATACTTGCTACTTCTTTTCGATTTTGAACGTGTTGCACAAAGTGAAAATAGGCAACACGTTACTTTGCTATCATGTAGGTGGTGACGGATATATGACGACAGGGCGCACAAGCAGTATTTCCCTGGGATTGCTGCTCCACAATCATCAACCAGTAGGCAACTTCCCCTGGGTATTTCAACAGGTTTACGAGGAGTCGTATCTGCCTATGGTTGAGGCATTGGAGCGACATCCGAGAGTTCGTCTCTCGCTTCACTATACAGGATCATTGCTCGACTGGATGGAGGAAGCTCACCCTAAGTTTCTGCAACGTATTTCAGCACTTGTGAAGCGGAGACAGGTCGAGATGGTAAGTGGTGGCTACTATGAGCCTATTCTGCCCTCAATTCCCGACGATGATAAGCTGGCTCAAATTCGACGCCTGACTGAGCGTGTACAGCGTGACTTTGGCGAGAAGCCAACGGGCATGTGGCTTGCGGAACGCGTGTGGGAACCGGGGTTGCCCCGCTTCTTGCGCGAAGCAGATATTGAATGGACTATTCTCGACGACGTACATTTTAAGAACGTCGGGTTGGAAGATGACGACCTCTACGGCTACTACGCCACCGAAGATCAAAGCAGCGTATTAAAGGTTTTTGCTACCAGTAAAGCACTGCGTTATACAGTGCCATGGCGTCCTGTGAGTGAAACTATTGAGACGCTACGTTCTCTGGCAACACTCGATGGAAACCGTATTCTTGTCATGGGTGATGATGGGGAGAAGTTCGGAAGTTGGCCTGAAACTGGTCCTTACTGCTGGGGATCACATGGAAATAATGGTTGGGTCGATGAGTTCTTTACGGCACTCGAGCAAAACAGCGAATGGCTGCATATGACGCCGTTGGGTGAGTACGCACAAGCTCATCCAGCATTAGGACGCATCTATATCCCAACCTCTTCTTATATTGAGATGACCGAGTGGGCTTTGCCACCAAAGAAGTCGTTTGCGTTCGGCAAGCTCTTGCATCATTTAGAGCACGATAAGCAAGATGAGTTGCTACAATTTATGCGTGGCGGTTTCTGGCGCAATTTCCTGGTACGCTATCCCGAAATCAACAATCAGCACAAGAAGATGCTTCGCGTCCACGATAACGTCTATTCTGTTTCTACGCCAAGCGAAGAAAGCGGACACGTGCATTTGTGGAAGGCACAGGCCAACGATACCTACTGGCATGGGTTATTTGGTGGCATCTACATGGCACATGTACGTGCAGCTATCTATTCCCATCTTATTCAAGCCGAAAATATTGCTGATGCTGCGCGCTATGGCGATATGCATTGGCAGCACTACGAGTTCACCGACTTTGACCGTGACACGTACAATGAGTTGATCGTCGAGAGTGATCAGCAGAATGTATACCTCGACCCGCAACGTGGTGGCACACTCTTCGAGTGGGATATGCGGCGGAGTGCACATAATATGACTAGTGGTATGACACGTCGCCAGGAAAGCTATCATCAGACGCTGCGTGAGCATGAGCAGGAACGACGTAGGCAACATACTGCTGCAAGCGAACAGAATATAACACAGACGGTTGGGCAAGCAGATAGTGAACCAGCCTCACCACATACAACGGTACGTACAAAAGAGCCCAATCTTGACCGTCACCTTGTGGTGGACCGTTATCGGCGCAATAGCCTGATCGACCATTTCTTACCCTCTGGCCTGACGCTTTCCGGCTTTGCAGAGATGCGCTATGAAGAGCAAGGGAACTTCGTCGAGATACCATACGAGACGACGGTAGAGCAAGGAAGTTCTGGTCTCACCATCACGCTGCAGCGTGATGGACAGGTACGTCGTGCTGGTGCCTTGAGTCCTCTACCTGTATCGCTCACTAAAACAGTGTTTTTGCCACTGGGCGAAGAGAAGTTGGTGATACACTATAGCATTGAGAACAAAGGGCAGTCACGTCTCCAGACACAATTTGGCTGCGAATGGAATATCAATTTGCTTGGTGGTGGAGGCAACGATCAGGCGTACTATCTTGTCGAAGGTCACACACTCGATAATACACATTTTGATAGTACAGGTACTCTACCAGGAGTACGCGAGGTACACATTGGGAATAGCTGGCTTGAGCAAGACATGGGCTTTGTGCTAAGCGAAGAGGCAACATTGTGGCGTTTCTCTGTAGAGACGGTGACTGGCTCAGAGGCTGGTTTTGAGCGCACTCATCAAGGCAGTTCGCTCACGTTTATATGGCCTCTTCTGCTCGATGCAGAACAAACATGGCATACTGAGATTAGCTGTACAGGTCGTAAATCTTAGTGGTGCTAGACGAGGTAGACGGGCAAAAGGATTACTACTAATGAAACGCGTCCTGACTATCATCAATATAGCAGATGATCCAACGGGCTATGTGGGCGAACTGTTGGAGGAACATGGTATTACCTACGAAGTTATTGATGCAACTGCAAAACCTCTTCCTGATCCAACGGTGTATGACGCGATGATTGTGTTTGGAGGGCCGCAAAACGCGAATGAGGACGATAAATACCCATATCTCCTACAAGAAAAAATCGTACTACGCAAAGCAGTTGAGCAAGAAATTCCCATACTCGGTATCTGCTTAGGCGGACAGTTGCTTGCTGCGACGCTTGGTGGTATGGTAAAGAAACATACACTGACTGAGATCGGTTTCTCTGAGGTTCAGTGTACTGATGAGGGAAGAAACGATCCGCTTTATGCGGGTCTTGCAGGACAGCAAATGGTGTATCAGTGGCATGAAGACACGTTTGCTCTTCCTTCTGAGGCAGTCCGTCTGGCAACCAGTGAGAAAACGGAAAATCAGGCGTTTCGCTATGGTCATAGTGCATATGGAATACAATATCATATAGAACTAACACCGACAATGCTGGATGCGTGGTTACACGAACCGTCGCTTAAGCAAGAGCTTGTCAGTACGCGGGGTAGTGATGAATATGAGCGCATCATAAGCGAACGCTCCCAGTATCATTCGCTATACAAGGAGCATACACGAGTGATGTTCGAGAATTTTCTGCGTATCGCAGGGCTACTATGAAGAAAAATGCACAAAACTCTTTTCTTTTCAGCCTGCTTTCTGCTATACTGACACGTATACCTTACTTTCTAAAAAACATAGGACGGATATATCATGTTTAATGTATTCTTTTATGATTGTTGCAGAGAAAAATAGTGATAATAAATTCTGAAAGGCTGCATTCGACACCGATGCCGCATCATAACATGAACTCATCATACACGTATCACGCTCAGCAAAATAAATTTAATGGTCATTCTATTCACCTGCCTATAAACCACCAGGTACATCACGCTGCTGAACTGACTTCTTTGCTCTTTGCACGGCACACTATTGCATGTGAACGCCATCCTAATCGTAACGAGGACAGTATTATTGTTGACGAGCGGAGTGGGTTAGCAGCGGTATTCGATGGTGTCGGCGGAAGTGCCGCAGGACAAATTGCCTCGCAGACAGCAATACGAGCAACCTATCAAGGGTGGCGACGCGTGTTGGAGCAGTTGCAAAAAAGACGTAAGGTTTATGATTTAATTGATAACCCGGGCGATAATTTCCTTTGTTCCGTCCTAGAACACCTTGTGCAAAGTGCAGATGATCTTGTTCGTACCGAAGGAGCACAGCGTGCTGGTACAGATGATCTTGCGACAACAGTAGCAATGGCTGCTCTATGTAGAGAGCCTAAGACACGTGGCTATACGCTCTTCTACGCTCATGTGGGAGATAGCCGTGTCTACCTTCAGCGCGAAGATGAGCCAATCAAACGCCTCACGAATGATGACGGACTGCTCGCAAAACTCGTAGAAAATCATGTAGTGAAGGATGAGGACGCACACCGTATTGATCAAGCGATGCGAGCCGATCAGCTTACCGACATGGAGTTTAGTTACTTCCGCTTACGCGGGGGTATCACTCAAGCCTTAGGTGGACCTGTACCACCTACGATTCATACGTCTGAGATTGCTGTGATACCAGGAGACCGTATTTTGCTTTGCACAGATGGGATTCACGATAATCTTACTGATGAAGAGATCAAGGATATTCTGCGAGGTAGTCCCCGTACATCCGCGGCACGCCTGCTTGTAGAACGTTCACTTCAGCGTTCGCGACAAGAACGTAGCGTGACTGTGAGGGCAAAGCCCGACGATATGAGTGCAATAGTCATGACATGTCGTTTCTAAGCTAAGCGAACATTTCATCATACAAAAGTACTAAATTTCACCTTGATACACGGATATACAGATAAAATGTGTTATCTTCCTATGAGTTGCAGTTTGTAGTGCGCTATACATAGGAGGATTTGTACTGTCGTGGGTAGAAAAATATGTATTTTGTTGAGTTTGCTGACTATTGTTCTGTTAAATGCATGTGGATCACAACAAGGATCCTCGTCTGTTCCACCACCGGTAGTGTTCTCTAACAAGGTGAATGCAGATCAATTGCCAACAAGGACACCACAAGTAGTTATTGCGCGGCAGGTAACAACTCTAACGCCAAAACCGTCCCCAACACCGAAGCCAAAACCAAAACCATCACCAACGATTGGGGCAACTCCGACACAAGCCATTCCTACGATGACACCAGTACCAACGCCAACAACGGCGGCACCACCACAATCTACGCCGCCTTCTACCATACCGAGCCAGGGTCTTGGCAATTCTCCATATGGACCTCCACCAGCAATTACGGGGGCCGAGGTCCAGTTGACACAGCAGCTCTTCGGACTCATTAACAGTGATCGTGCTGCTCGTGGCCTCTATTCGTTCACCTGGAATGTGACACTTTCAGCAGGTGCACGTCAGCATGCATGGGATATGGTGCATTGTGGTTTTAGCCATACGTGTCCAAGTGGACTTGATCAGTGTACACGCATTAAAAATGAAGGATTCGCTGGTGTGAGCGACTGTGGTGAAAATATTGGTATGGCAGGACCCTATCCATCGGCATGGGGCGGTGTATCCAATGTACAGGAAGGCATGATAAATGAACCGCCGTCGGGTTGGCATCGTATTCACCTAACAAGTACCACGCTTCATAGAGTCGGTGTTGGCCTCTTCGTAGACTCCAGAGGTTGGGTTTGGTTTGTTGAAGACATGGTAAGTTAGCTTTTTGTTAAAATATTAGGTAACCTGATTAGGTCCTTACACAACTTTGTGTAAGGGCCAACCTTTTTGTTAGAGTACACTCTATCCCATCGCTCTCTCTTTGGTTACCATTGCATGACGCTTCTGATAGAAACCAGAAGCGTCATGTGATTAAGAAGGAATGTTTGCGGAGATGGTAGTGGAAGGAATGCTGTCAGAGACGGGAGTATCGGCGTCGAAGAGTTCACGCAAGTAACTGTTGAGGAAGACGCCACGAGGATCGAGGCTGGCACGTATACGCCGGAAATCGTTCCAACGTGGGTAGAGCTGGGAGAGACTTGTTGCAGTTTGTGTATGCATCTTGGCCCAATGAGGGCGTCCCTGATAGCGACGGAAAATCTCCTCGATATGGCGAAAATATTCTTTATATTCCATACCTCGATATACAGGTACCGCAACATAAGCTGATGCACGTTGATAGGCTGGGCTAAGCCATATATCATCGGCACGCACAAAGCGGCATTCCATAGGGAAGTGTACGTTAAAGTGGTGCCGCGCAATGCATTCTTGGATTTCTGTGATGACCGCTTGTAGGTGTTCGGCTGGAATGTTATACTCCACCTCCTGAAAACGTACCATACGTGGTGTAGAGAAGATACGATGACTATAGTTCACCTCGTCCGTGTTGGGATTGGCGGAGGCAGTGAAGTTACTGACGGTCTTAGTAAGCGAAGGAACCAAGCGGCAACTCTCCGCAATTAGCCAGGAGATTAAGTTCTTCAGTACAGTTTTATTGAAGCTATCCCAGAACATGCTTTTGCTGACAGGTTTTGTAGTTTCGTTGAGGAATCTGGTTTGCACCCAGTCCGTGTAGGGTGCCACTAAGAACGAGAAATGGGCATTCTCTTGATTGTACTTTTCGATATTGTTGAAGCAATCGCTCAAGCGTACGCGGTGGCTCTGCAAACGCAAGTGTTTCGCGGGGACGACACGCAGGGTGACGTAAGCGATCACGCCTAACATGCCTAGCGATACCTGTGCAGCCTTAAAAATAGCGGGATTGTGCTCCGGCGAACATTCCAACAGTTCGCCATCAGATGTTACTAAGGTCAAGCTCTCTACCTGTGTTGAGAGACTGCCGAAGTTGATGCCTGTGCCATGTGTGCCCGTACTGATAGCACCACTGATACTCTGTACATTGATATCCCCAAGACTTTCCTGCGCAAATCCATGGGCGAAAAGCGCCTCACCTAACGCATGTAGTTTCGTACCGCCACGCACCTTCACTCTGCTCTTTTCAACATCAATGTCCTCGATGCCCTGCCAGTTATCGAGCGACATGAGCATATCCTCAGTTTGCATCAGCGGAGTGAAAGAGTGACCTGAGCCGATGACGCGCATATGGCGACCATTGCAGCCACTATCGCGAACGATACGTTGCAGTTCATCAAGGCTACTCGGCCTGACAATCTGTTGAGGGGTAAATTGCACGGAGCGTGACCAGTTGCTCCAACGCTTCCTGGCCGTAATTGAAGGTATCTGCATAAAATATAACTTCTCCTTAAAAAAACAAAACCTTGGATGTTACTGCAAATGGCTTGTCCTGACCAATATTCCTGAGAAGTAATGTATCTGTCCCCTTCTTAAACGGTCAACCTTCTAGTACTACTGGGCTAATTGTTTGTGCTCTTACTTGCCCTCAATCCATATCTACGATACATTTGCATAAGCTACTATTGATCTAGTAGTTTCCGTGAAGAAATTTGCTTTCTGATCGACCAGATACCTCGCGAACCGAGCTTCTTACCACAGAAGTCTCAGGCGAAGGTTTGATCAGGATGTTGCCTGCTCTCGCACTATATACTGTCCATAAACTACTCAAGAGGAATTATTAAGTGGAAATACTGATTACTGGAGCAAATGGATTTGTGGGTCGTCATCTTATCCTGGCGCTGCAAAAGCGTGGTGACAGCGTGCGCGCACTCTCATCGCCTACAGGAGACACAACCTGGCTCAAGCAGCATGGCATAACTACCTTCCGTGGTGACATACGTGTCCAGGAGACGCTGACAGAACCTATGCGCGGCGTAGACGCTGTAGTGCACCTCGTTGCCGAGACAAAGAAGAAGTGGGGGCCGATACAGGATTCCTATACAGTAAATGTCACTGGCACCGAGAATGTGTGCCGCGCCGTGCTGGCAGGTGGTGTACGACGACTCGTATACACAAGCACGTCTGCGATTTACAACATGACGCCCCGGCGACCTGTGACAGAAGATGACATCCTGGCGCCGCTTGATGACCCCTATTGCTTCACTAAGGCACAAAGTGACAATTTGATGCAGCGTATGATCCGCGAAGATCACCTCCCTGCTGTCATAATTCGGCTGGGTGCCCTGATCGGTCCCGGCGACCGATTGAACTTTGGTCGTCTCGCGGAGCGTGTACGCGCTGGCAAAGGAATCATCGTTGGCTCTGGCAATAACACCATTCCTTTCATTTACATAACAGATGTCGTGCAAGCACTACTCCTAGCTCTGGACTGTGAGCAGGCAGTAGGGCGCATCTACAACATCAGCAACGATCAGCCCCTGACTCAGAAACAGTATCTTTCAGCTATAGCACAGGAGATGGGTGTCGCGCCGCCGCGTATCCATGTACCCTACTACCCTATGTACGCTGCAGCATATGCTACTGAACGCATCTCTATATTGAGCGGCTACCGAATTCCACCTGTTGCTACACGGCATGGTATCAAGATTCTCGGTGAGGACGGTCGCCTGTCCATCGACAAGGCACGCCGCGAACTGGGCTACGTACCACGGGTGCCCATTCGTGAAGCGGTGCGACTGACTACCGCCTGGTATCAGCAGCAGAATTCCTAGATATCAGAGAAAGATACCTTATTTCTAAGATAACAAGAGAATACCGGTAAGAAAACAATAAGTCTGCTTTCTCATCAAACCTCCATTTTTTTCAATAGATGGGCATACAGCAAGCTGTATGCCCATCTTACTACCTATACTTACACTCTGTTTTAGTACTTGGTCGCTTAACCATCACTATCGGATACAGAACTGCCGCCGTTGCTACCAGGATATGCAGAGCCTGCGCCCTTAACAGCATGCCAAAGGATGTTGTTCAATGACTGGTCTTGCGAACTAACATCTGCAACATTGAAGTTCATATGCGCTGATTGTTGAGCACCGTAAGACGCTATTGTATTGACCTGATTTGGGCCGTACTTTTCAGGAAGAGCCTTAAATGCTGTAGTATCAGCATTTTTGTGGAAGTCGCGCCACATTGGAGTAGCAGCGTTGTCGTACTGGCTTAATGGGCGCAGGCCGAGAATGAGCTCAATGGTACGAACCATAGCGGCAGTATCATAAAGTGTATGATCGACAAATGGAGTTGAGCGCTGTGTATATGGGCTGATAACAAGGGCTTGGGTACGATGCGCATCAACGTGATCGGGTCCGTTTTGCGAGTCGTCCTCGGTAATAACAATCGCGGTATTTGCCCAATACTTGCTATGACTCACGATATCAACAACTTGTCCTACGGCAAGATCGTTCTCAGCAACAGCGGCCTGCGGTGTGAGACGACCAGGAGTGGTTCCAGAGGTGTGATCGTTAGGCAAACGCAAGATTTCCAGTTGAGGCAGGTTATTATGAGCAACAAACTGATTGTACTCACGTCCCCATTCTGTAATACGGTCAGACTCACGGTAGCGCATATCGAATGTGCGGAACTGTTTGTCAAAGTGGCCTACCAAGTTCGGCGTTGATTTCGGGTTAATTGTCTCGGCTGGGAAGCAGAGAACATTGCCCTTAGGAATAGTAACACCACTATATGAATGTGCAATAGCACCTGGACATGCCTGATTCGCTGGAATTATCTTGACATCCTTGACACCAAATTTATCCACAATGAATTCGCCATAGTTACGGTATGTAATGTGTGCTTCTGCAGATGAATCCCATAGGTAACCACCCGCTGAAAGGTTAATATTGCTACCACCCTCAAAATCGTAACTACGATTACGACCAACACCAGGAGAGTAGTCTTGAGGCCACATCTTCTCGTTGTAGTCACTCGCGTTTGCCGAGTTAATCCAGTTATGACCATCAGCACTCACCTCAGCGTCGGCATAGAAGTTATCGAAGGTACCAAACTTCTCTGCAAGCGCATGCAGATTAGGTGTATTGTCTTTTGGGAAGAGGGTAAGTGATGGGTCGCCATTACCAACAGGCAAGTCGCCAAAGACCTGGTCGTAGGTGCGGTTCTCTTTAACAATGTAGATGACATGCTTAATTGGAGATACACCACCGGGAAGTGGAATTGGATTGCCTGCATCCCGTTGTAGAACAGAGGTGTCACCGACATGATCGTTACGTTTTACTTGATCGCTATATAACTCCAAAAGACCTTTACCTGGAGCGGGGATGGTGGAAAGTGTTCCTACGATCATCGAGCCTGAGTATTGGTCAAAGGTGCAGTTACAGTAGCCGTCATTGTAACCAGTAATGCCATCGACGATAGGCGGGTTTTTACGTGTTGGGTTTGGGCCGTATTTTTTGTCATTAGGACCTGCGCCTCGACCTTTGGCATTGGTAACGCGCAAGCTGCCATCTTTACCCATAGTAACAGAGGTAGGATACCAGGCGGTAGGAATTTGCCCAAGAACCTTTTCCGGTCCTTTGTTCCCATTGAGCGCAACGACTACAACATCATTGTTACCTGCATTGACAACATACAGGTATTGATTGTCTTTATCGACTACCAAACCCTCTGGACTGCTGCTCAAAGGTGCATTCTTAAACAGCGAGACGGAGATAGTACGTACAGTTTGCTTGCTAGCAGTGTCAACGACAGAAATTGCATCGCTATTCGAGTCCGCAACGAAGAGAATTCCCTTAGGACCAAAGGCCATTGCAGATGGATGTTTCCCAACGGGAATAGTAGCAGTTACTTTCTTACTACTTGCATTAATGACAGAAACAGTGTTATCACCCCAATTAGTGGCGTACACTGTCTTTCCGTCACGGCTTACGAGTGTTGTGTAAGGGTAAGTACCAATTGCAACTGTACCAGTAACAGTCTTTGTCTTGGTAGAAACAATGGAGACATTGTTGGCAAGGTTATTAGCAACATAGAGCGTTGCACCATCAGGGCTAATGCTTAACCCGGTAGGAAATGGATTATCTTTAGTTGTCCCTATTGTAACGTCACCAGCAGGCGCTAACGTGCCACCAGAGAGAACGTCAAATGTATGCACAACATCACTGCCACCACTCGCAGCATAGGCATGTGCTCCATCGGGGCTATATGCTAAACCGACAAAGACGCCATTGGGGACAGTATACGGGATTGTTTGTACAACGCGATTTGTCGCTGTTGATACAACCTGTAGCGATTGGATACCTGCTCCATCGTTAGATACCAGGAGAAAACGTCCATCAGGCGATAAGACGGAGTTCAATGGCAAATCGCCAAGCAGAGTTTGTGTTCCTGCAGGAGTGATTGTCCAATTATTCACCAAACGCGTTTTATTTCCCTTTGTTCCGGGCTGGTCGTAGTGAGCAATACGTGTCGCAGCTAGGATTGTCGAGGGAAGAATGGTAGCGGCAATCACTACGATAATACCAACAATAGATGCTCTCCGATGCTTTTGGAGAAAATACTGGAAACGAGCCATCGTAGTACGATCAAATTTTTGCATGCAGTCTGCCTTTCTTAATTACGGCATAGACATCTACCTTCATCATAGAAAGTAGCGACATTTTTGTACCTGACACAAACGTTTTGCCCCCTGCGTTTGCTCTACAGCAATACCCCAAATAAAAAATAGAGGAGTGTAGAAAAGCACTGCTCTAACTAACAGTATGTATTGCAGTTCAGGTCACTTAGTATCAATGTAAGCATAGAACATTGTCTTTAAAGATTTTTTACATTTTGATTAACAGAATGTTAAATTCTGTTAGATTTTATATGGCAGATCATAATTTTCTACAAATTATAGAAGAGTTCGTTTACAAAAGCGATGTACACAATATATGTACATCGCTTTTGTAAACGAACTCTTCTATAACTTAGAACCTAAGCAAACAACGCTTCAAATTGTGCACGATCAAGTTGCTCATGTTCCATAAGTGCATCAGCAAGACAGAGCAGTTGGTCGTTATGTTCCGTAAGAACAGCACGAGCCATAGCACGACCTTCGTTGAGGATGCGTTGCACTTCGGCGTCGATTAGCGCATTCATTGCAGTCCCATTGAGCGTATGTGAAGTTGAAGTAGACATAGCAAAGGTATGGCGACGCACAGGAACTTCACTGTTTAGACGAAGTGTACCCTCAGCATTAGTTACCAGAGTGGAAGCATACGCGGGAACATCATCGGCATCAATACGACGCATATTCAATGAGGCGTCTCCTTCCGCTCGATAGTCTGCGAAGACGACACCAATTTCTTCGCTCATGCCCCAGCGCGTTACCATACGTCGCGCAAGATCCGTTACAACTTGAAGATCATTCTCGGCTCCAGTTGTAATATAGTCTGGTCCAAAGGTAAGTTCTTCGGCAACGCGCCCACCAAGGCCAACAGCAATTTTCGCCATAAGCGTGTGACGGCTGTAATTATAGCGGTCCTCCTCTGCAATAAAGTGCGTCACCCCCAGACTTTGACCACGCGGCAAGATGGTGACACGATTCACAGTATCCGCTTCCGGTAGATGATGGGCAACAAGTGCGTGTCCACCTTCATGATAGGCGATGATACGACGCTCTTTTTCGCTCATCACAAGTGGTCGTAGTGCGCCAAGTTGAACACGGGCCAGAGCGTTCTCGAAGCATTCATGTGTGACATGCTCAAGGTTGAGGCGTGCGGCAGAGAGGGATGCCTCGTTCACAAGGTTCGCCAGGTCCGCACCACTCATTCCTGTTGTCAAGCGCGACAAACGCTGGAGACATACATCCTCGTGCAATGGTGTTTTGCGTGTATGCACTTTGAGAATTGCTTCACGACCAGCACGATCAGGAAGAGAAACGGTGATACGACGATCAAAACGACCAGGACGAAGTAGAGCCTTATCAAGAATATCAACGCGATTTGTTGCAGCAAGTACAACAATAGCATGACGAGTATCGAAGCCATCTAGTTCGACAAGCAATTGATTGAGCGTCTGGTCACGTTCGTCATTTCCACCGATGCGCACAGAGCGTTTGCGTCCAACAGCATCCAGTTCATCAATGAAGATAACACATGGAGCAACCTGACGTGCTTTATCAAAGAGATCACGCACACGACTTGCCCCAACGCCAACAAACATTTCGACAAACTCAGATGCACTCATGCTGAAAAAAGGTACACCAGCTTCACCTGCAACAGCTTTTGCGAGTAGAGTCTTACCAGTTCCAGGAGGGCCCACAAGCAGTGCTCCACATGGAATGCGAGCGCCTAGTTTATTGAAACGCTCTGGACTTCGCAAGAACTGTACAATCTCTTCTAACTCGGTGCGCACTTCATCAATACCCGCAACATCTGCAAAGGTAACAGATGGCTCAGAACTAATACGAGGTGCGGCAGTAGATGTTCTGTGTTTGATCGACACTCTTGAGGTCGTTTTTTCAGGTTGCGTTGTTGCCTCTTGTGTACGTGTGAAGCGTTTCGCTTTGCTCTGCCCGATTTGTGTAATATGCTCATCCATTTGCTGTGTAGAACGTGATCCATTACGAGATCGGAAAAATAAGAGGAGCGCAACTACCGTAAGAATAAGAGGTGCAAACTTCCACAGCAGTGTAAGCAAGCTAGAAGGTTGAGCAATTGGAAGTGTACTTATTCGCACCTGATTCTTTAAGAGGAGCGGCGCCAACTGCTCATCTCCTGCCACTGGTATACGTGTATATACAAAACGGGTGGTGTCAGGAGATACTGCGGAAGTACTCAATACACTATTGCTCCCGCCAATATAGTGTATCCATGTAACATACTCTTGTGATGCTTCCTCAGGTCGTAGCATTGGAGTCGTAGCGGATACATGTTGCGAGAGAGGATGCTGCAACAGCCCATTCACATTGTTACCCTGAATTGCTGCAGCAACCATATTTCCAGTCTTCACCTGCTGCACAAACGTAGTATAGTCAATCGTTGTTACACCAGTTGGTACAGTATTTACCACTGGCGCATGCAATTGACTGAATATTCCGAAAAGCAATGCTACAACTAGAGTAAGTAGCATCCCTGTAAAAACCGTCGTACGATAGGTATACAAAAATCTTAGAAGTTTACGACTATCACGCTCCATAGAGGTTAATTGCCGTTTAAACCGCCTTGGCACTTTCGACTTCTTTTCGCGGTTTCTATTCTCGTCCATTTACTCACCTTGCCTGTTCAGGTCGCTTAGATAAGCCACGTGTTAGCCCCTGTACTGTCATGAATAGAAGAACAATAAATGCTTCTGCCAGAGAAATAAAATTTTATCTTTCTCTGATGCATTCTCCGTTCCTCTATTCCTCTTTTCACCCTACATGAATACATACCATTCCTTCGTTACCGTCATCAGGACACATAATCCCCTTCATCTCACTCCATTTCAACTTGTCATCCCTCATCGAAAGAATGCCTCTTAGAAAATCCTGCGAAAAAAATGCAGGAAAGAGACCAGAAAACAATAGTAAAATAAGAAAACAGGCACCTTCTTTATGGACGAATGATAATAGTGTACAGCTTTATCAGAAGAGCACCGAAGGAGTCGAACACTTCCGGTACTTTTTCCTTATACTACTGATATTCAACACGTGTCTCTATAGCTTATTGTAGATACGCTGATACACAAAAACATAACAAGAAACATCTTATTAGTAGGACGTTGGCTTGGTAAGATTGTGGGTATACGGTATCTCCTCTATCGTTATCACGTTAATATTTACATGAAATAATACAAGGCTGCCACGTCTAAGATGCTTCTCAGTAAAAATTAATTTTATTAAACTTACATCAGTATTATGCATGAAATATATGGTAAAAGCACTATAAGCATGCATATCAACCAAATGGTACAATGATAAAATACAAACGAAATCATTGAATGAGAAAGGATACCTTATATGAAAGCTATTCGTATTAACGAGACAGGCGAACCAGAGGTGATGCGCCTCGAAGAGATAGAGAAACCGATCCCAAAGGCTGGTGAGGTACTGATTAAGATTGCAGCGGCTGGCATCAACTACGCCGACCTCTCACAGCGACAAGGCATGTATTTGACACACACACATACACCTATGACGATGGGGTTCGAGGTGGCAGGAACCGTAGAGGCACTTGGCCCCGATGTGTCATCGCCACCAGTAGGAAGCCGTGTTGTCGCGCTTGCTCCTGGAGGATATGCAGAGTATACAACTGCTCCGGCAAACACCGTTATTCCTATTCCTGGCAACCTCGATTTCAATAGTGCAGCAGCATTTCCTGTGCAAGGCATTACAGCATATCAATTGTTGCGCGAGTCAACACACTTGCAAGCTGGAGAAAGTGTGTTAATACATGCGGCAGCAGGTGGTGTAGGAACACTTGCAATTCAGTTGGCGAAGTTGATGGGTGCAAAAACCGTTATCGGAACGGCTAGTAGCAACAAAAAACTAGAGCTTGTACGCGAGCTAGGGGCCGATGCCGCAATTAATTATAAAGAGGCAGATTGGGCAGAGCAGGTCAAGAAAGCCACAGATGGTAAGGGACCGGACATTATCCTGGAAATGGTTGGTGGTGATATTGCGGAGAAGAGTCTACAAATCTTAGCTCCCTTTGGTCGTATGGTTGTGTATGGCGCAGCAAGCGGACAGCCGATGCAGTTTTCCGGCATTCAACTCATGTACAAAAATCAATCTGTCGTTGGCTACTGGCTCACAGCCTGGATGAGCCGTCCTGATAAGACTGCTGAAGCGGCCAAATACCTTATGCAGTATCTTGCAAGTGGCAAGTTGCGTATTATCGTTGGTTACACATTTCCCCTCGAAGAGGCTGTAGAGGCACACAAAACCATTGCAGAACGCAAGACAACAGGCAAAGTCGTTTTAACAGTGGAGAGCATTTAGACAGAACGTGTCATTAGAGCGGAATATGCAACAAGGGAGCGTGTAGAGGTGCTGCTTTCTCTCCTACATGCGTACACATAATGCTCCTGGCAGTATCTTTGCGTCGAAGCTTGTTGCATGACTCGTCTCGCCATCCATCTGAATATTGACCACAAAGCGACTTTCAATGTGCACCATTTTTGCCCGGTAAAATGTTACTTCGGGCAGGTCTGAATGTTGCCCTTTTTGCACTGTGGGTAGTAATCTTAGAGCGCGAAGAAGTGGTGTGAAGTTGATCGTGCAGACATCAAAGAGGCCATCTGTATGATCGGCAGTAGGATTGATACGAAAACCAGCACCGTATGTTGGGCCATTCGTCACAGCCATCAACACGTAGTGTGTATGCGTCTTATTCTCCTGAGCCTGTGCGCTACCAGCATCCAGAGCAAACGTAAGCCAGGGACATTTGTTATATCCAAGCAACAGTTGGCGTATTGTCGAGGTGTAGTAGAGGCGTTCACCGCTCATCAGTGGATACTTTTTCAGCCAACTCGCGGTTACTGCAATGTCAGCATCCAACCCAACACTGAACGAATTCGCAAAATATTTTCCATTGACGATTCCTGCGTCCGAGTCGATGAGATGCCCGTTGAAGGCTCGCTCTACAGCCTCCACTGGATTCCGAGGAAGTTTTAGCGTGTTCCAGGCATAGTCATTGCCAGAGCCAGCAGGGATGATACCAAGCGGAATACGGCGTTCTGCAGAAAGAATACCATTAACGACTTCATGTAGCGAGCCATCACCACCAACAACGATGACGGGACGACCCTCTTTTGCAGCAAGCATAGCACGTTCTTGTGCCTCACCCGCTCGCGTTGTCTCAACGTACTCTGTTGGCTGTGTTCCCTGCTCACCACTAAGACGGCTACGAATAAGTGCGCGGTGAAAGTTCATGTTGCCGCGATTGGCTGCGGGATTAAGGATGACAATAGGGTTGCTGACAGACACCGATGTCTCCATATAGCACTCCTTCACACAATGAAATTGCTGTACATAATTGTATCATTTCCTTGCGTCCTCGCCAATCAGTAATTTTAGAAGAGCAATATTGTGTCTTTCTAGACACGTAATTCGTGTCTTACAATGAAGAAGATTTTTATATGCTTTTCCTTCTAGCTACTCTGTCTGGAGGATTTTCTTATGGAAACATTGTTCGTCTATGGTCTTGCAGTCGCGTTCTTTGTCTTATTGATACCACTTATCTACTTTCTTATGAAGGACCCTATAGCGCAAACAGACCAGGAAACGACTGATAAAAAACAGACAGTTGTCCCCAAAAAAATACCACTGGAGCAGACAATCTCCTATGGCATCTTGGGAGCACTGCTCACACTGATGTGTGTGCTAACAATTCTTGTGCATAGAACCAAGGGATAACTGTAACAATCGTCAAAGAGTTATAGCGTAAAAGGCGGTCGTCTAAAAGGATATCACCATGTATGCAGAATATAACACGCTCAGGCGAACGCCAGGTCTCGTGACATGGCTGCTTTGGGTCGTCCTGACCACCATAGGGGGAATCCTCGGCACAACTATTACTATCCTCAACCCCAACTCAAACTCATTCCTCAACCAGCTTTTCATCTGGTTCTTCCTGGTCTCACCTCTCTTCTTTGTCGCGCTTGGCCAGTGGCTACTCTTGCGCCGCTTCGTTGCTCAATCGGAGTGGTGGCTGCTCACAGGTGGGTTAGGTTTCCTCTTTGTGATCCCCTATCTGTTCTTCTACGGCTTCTCTGTCGAGTTTACCGGTGGGAAGTCACTGATTTTTGGCACCCAGGAGTTCTGGAGCGCGAGTCTCTCACTGACGATGATGTCGCTCATCTTTGGGAGTATCGTGGGACTTGTTCAGGGTGGACTGCTGATCTGGCGCTTTGGGAAGAGACCGAGACGGCTGGTCTGGTGGGTCACAGGCAGTGCCATCGCCTGGGGAGTAGGATACCCACTCAGTGAGCAGTTTCTGGCAAGTCTCTTCTGGCACGGGTCAATACTAACCTCACTGGCTATCCAATTGCTCGTCGTAGGAACCACCTGGGGCATCATCGGTGCCATCACGGGTGTGGTGCTCATCTGGCTCGGACGCACGACAGTGTCTGGTCAGTGAAAGGTCTGGACAAGACTGTCACTAGCGTTCCCTCGAGCAACTTCTCTGTTTGAAGCCTGATGTACCTCTCTGTTTGTGAAGCATATCCTCTGCCCTAGCTGCCACAATAGAGCTCTGCCAAAGAGAATTTACATACATAACGTACCAATATTACTCACCATAAGGAACCCAAATATTCTTCATTTGTGTTGCCTCGCGTAAGAACTCTTGTCCCTCACCTTGTACGGCGTCTAGCCAGTCACGTTCATGACCATTGCTTACCCAGGTACGCTTCATATTGCCTGCTGACGCAAATTCAACATGTTTTGACCCCTCGGCAGAGCCAAAGTACCAGATTGCATCAACGTCATCGTGCTCTGCTAGCACCTGGCTCAATACATCGCGCTCACCAGTGACGATATTCACGACACCAGAAGGTAAGTCTGAGGTCTCGAACACCTGATAACAATCGGTGGCGCTTAACGGAGACTGGTGCGATGGCACCACAATAACCGTGTTGCCCATTGCAATGGCAGGCGCTACAAGTGAGACAAATCCTAACAACGGATACGGCTCAGGGCATGCAACTCCAATCACACCCATTGGCTCAGGCATTGCTAACACCACACCACGCATCGGAGGTCGATGGACAATTCCCTCGAACTTATCAGCCCACGCCGCATAACTAAACAAGCGTGAGAGTGTAACTTGCACCTCGTCGAAAGCATCATCATATGTGCGATTGGTCTGTTGCACAATTCTTCGTGTAAACTCATCCTCGCGACTCGCCAAATTTTCTGCTATATAATATAGAATCTGAGCACGATTATGTGTTGTACCTGCTGACCAACTTCGTGCAGCATGAGCCGCTTCAACCGCATTACGGATATCTTTCCGATTGCCTTCCCCAACTTCCCCAATACGATGTCCATGTACATCATACACATCCCTGCTATATCCAGAGTCTGGTCGCACCTGTCTGCCACCAATAAATAACTTGGGTGTGCGGTCAATCGCAGGCAATGCGAACCTGGTTCCATCACTTGCAGATACCTCATCCTCTTCTTCTGTAGTAGAGTCTTTGGCTATAAGAATAGTTTCAGCCGTAGGTCTAACTGTTTCCGTCTTCCACGCAGGACGCACATACTCGTACAATCCTTCTTTACCACCTTCACGCCCAAAACCACTCTCTCGATAGCCTCCAAATCCGCTTGAGGCATCAAACATGTTGGTGCAATTAATCCAGACAGAACCAGCTTTGATCTTGGGCGCAATATCAAGCGCAAGATTGATATTATCACTCCACACACTCGCCGCTAAACCATAACGTGTGTTGTTTGCCAAAGCCACTGCCTCTTCTGGCGTGCGAAAGCTCATCGCGACCACGACAGGGCCAAATATCTCTACCTGTGCAATAGAGCTTGCAGGCGAAACGTGAGTAAATAATGTCGGTGGAAAGAAACTACCTTCTGTAGGACATGCCCATGATGGTTGCCATTTCTGAGCCCCCTCAGCAACACCTTGTTCTACCAACCTCTGAATCTCTCGCAATTGTACAGGAGAGACAATTGCGCCCATATCTACTGCTTTATCAAGAGGATCGCCCAAACGCAGTTTCTCCATACGCGCTTGCAGCTTGCGAATAAGCAGTTGCTCGATATTCTCCTGAATGAGTAAGCGTGACCCTGCACAACATACCTGTCCTTGATTAAACCAGATTGCATCAACGACGCCTTCAACGACGCTGTCCAGGTCGGCATCGTCAAACACCACAAATGGTGATTTACCACCAAGTTCGAGCGAGAGCTTTTTACTGGAACCAGCAGTCGCACGTCGAATGCTTCGCCCTACATCTGTTGAACCAGTAAAAGCAATCTTGTTCACGTCGGGATGACGTACTAGCGCCTCGCCAACCCGTGATGCTTCACCAGTAACAATATTTACAACTCCAGGTGGCAACCCTATCTCTTGCACAATTTCTGCAAACTTGAGTGCTGTCAGAGACGTATAACGCGCTGGTTTTAGCACAATGGTATTGCCCATTGCCAAAGCAGGTGCAATCTTCCAGGCTAACATGAGCAAGGGAAAGTTCCAGGGAATAATTTGTCCAACCACGCCGACAGGTTGATAACCTGGAAGCTCAGAGGCCATCAATTGCGCCCAACCTGCATGATAGTAAAAGTGTCGTGCGACAAGCGGAATATCTAGATCACGTGTCTCACGAATAGACTTTCCGTTATCTAACGACTCCAATACAGCAAGCAAGCGTGCATGCTTCTGAATCTGACGTGCTAAAGCATAGAGATAACGTGCGCGTGTATGCCCCGTTAGCTGACTCCACGTTTCAAATGCTCTCCGAGCAGCAGTAACAGCAGCATCGATATCAGCACTATTGCCCGATGCGACTTGCGCCAGGGATTTTCCAGTAGCAGGATTGACACTCTCAAGATACTGACCGCTTACTGGCCTGACCCACTGGTTATTTATGAAGAGACCAAAAGGCTGTCGCTCCTTGATCCACGTTAAAGCAGGCGAAGATGCCTCTGGTGCAGGTCCATATTCCATTGTCTCAAAGATATCCATAACGCTCATTGCTTTTTCTCCCCCTACACCATTGGATTATGGTTAGCTGCTGCATAGCGACCCGTCACAAAGTATGCCAGTTGGCGCTCAATATCAGAGAGCAAACCACTTGCGCCAATGCGGAACAGTGTGTTGCTCAACCACTCGTTGCCTAGCTCTTCCTTCATGAGCATCAGCCAATCAAGCGAAGCCTTCGCGCTCCGAATGCCACCGGCAGGTTTGAAGCCTACCTTATATCCTGTCTGCTCATAGTAATTCCGAATAGCACGTACCATCACCAGTCCAACTGGAAGTGTCGCATTGACAGGCTCCTTACCAGTCGATGTTTTAATAAAATCAGCCCCTGCCATTATACATACGAGGCTTGCCATACCCACATTGCGTAAAGTAGCCAGTTCATGCGTCGCAAGAATAGTCTTCATATGCGCCTCGCCACATGCCGCACGGAACGCTTTCACCTCGTCATATAACGCCTGCCAATTCCCTGTTAGTACATGAGCACGCGAAATTACGATATCAATCTCAGCGGCACCCGCCTTCACCGACGCCTCAATCTCGCCTATCTTTTGCTCCATCGGATTTTGACCAGCAGGAAAGCCTGTCGAGACAGCCGCAACAGGAATATCTGACCCGCGTAACGCATCGACGGCTAGAGGAACAAGATTATGGTAGACACAAACCGCACCCACTTTGAGCGGATACTCGCCCATACCTAACGACTCCATCAATTCATGGCGTACAGGTTGACAAGCTTTCGCACATAAGCGCAACACATTTCCAGGAGTATCGTCACCCGCCAATGTCGTAAGGTCAATACACGTAATTGCGCGTAAGAGCCATGCTGCTTGCCACTCTTTCTTGACAGTACGGCGTGTCGGCAGTGTTGCAGCACGTCGCTCAACCGCGCTACGATTTATCTGCACTTCACGTACCCAATCCATGTTCAGTGGCATTCCAGGATTACGAGCAAGTTCAAGCTTACCGACTTGTGCATCTACAGGTTCTTGTTCTGTCCAATGTTGAGTAGTGGTCATATGTTTTCCTTTTGTTCTATGAACAAGACTACTGATATATATCGTCATGATCTGCCTCAGTAGGCCCTTCAAGCATCCCAATCATACATGCAAAAGCGTCGGCTACTTCGACTACAATGTATTCGTCGTCTGTAAGAGGTTTTACATTTAGTATTTCAATAGCATTTTACAACATTGGGGCTATCAAGTCTTGAACGTCAAAAGAACACACTCAGGCACCTTTTTCACAGCACTTGGAACATAGTACAAAGTAGAGACATCCGCTATTCTAAAGAAGGTTATAGAAATATTTTATTGATAATAATCACGTAGAGGTGTCTGTCATGGCAACATTTTTTTACATACTGAAGTCGTCCTTAAAATACTGGTTACTCGCTGCCATCATTATAACAGGATTGTTTTTCCTTACCTATGCCGCCGTTCAGCAAGCTATTAGACAATCAGCCAATGATCCACAAATACAAATGTCAGAGGATACTGCTACAAAGCTAGCAGGCGGACAATCGGCGCAAGGCATCGTGCCAAGAGAAAGCGTTGACATCGCTACAAGTATAGCACCCTATATGATTATCTTTGATGCCAACGGAAAACCAGTCGCTTCATCAGCTCAATTAAATGGTAAAACGCCAACTCTTCCCTCAGGTGTTTTCGATTATGTGAAACAACACGGCGAGGATAGAATTACGTGGCAACCGCAGGATGGTGTGCGTAGTGCGATTGTCGTAACGCAGTTCAAAGGGTCGAACTCTGGCTTTGTGCTTGCAGGCAGGTCTCTAAGAGAGGTTGAAAAGCGTGAGGATAGCATTATGCAGCTACTCATTATTGGTTGGGTTGGTCTACTCCTCTTTACTTTTCTTGTAACCGCCTTCCTGTTTAGGAAGCCTTCAGGAGCAAGGACCGCTTAGATATGTCGCCACCTGTCTACCCATTCCGCCCATGTCTCGGCATGAGTTGCCAATGCACGCAATGTTGATAGGGTACTTGTTGTTTCGCGCACACCAAACAAGCGTTCATCTTCGCTACTGACTGACTCGCCTAGTGATCGATGCATGTTGAACAGCAGCCAGCCTAGCCACGTACCAATCACGCCATGTAGAGCGATAATGCCAGGGTCGTGTATTACGCCACCAGTTGTGACATAACCTTCGAGGAGTGCATGAAAACTGTCTTCCCGTGGTAGTTGGACAGTTTGTCCACTCCATGAAAGTGCGGCACCCACTACGTCCATCGTAGGATTCACTAGACCTGCAGCCTCCCAATCTATCACAATAGGCGAGATCGCATCGCGCCATAGCACATTTTTCTGGTCAAGATCGCAGTGACTTATAACAGAGGTACGGCGAAGTATCTTGTTTGCCTCTGCGTTTAATTTGCTCCACTCAACAAGCAAGGGCAGCGCGTTACGGACCTGCTGGGCCCACGGAATGTCTCTATCAGCCGCTTGAAACGTAAGCATATCCCATTCGTCTTCAGAAAACGGCTCTCGGTCAGGAAGTTCAAGTTCTGGAACGCATTGTTGCAAGCTATGCATGCGCGCCAGGATTGTCCCTATAAGACGAGTGCGCTCTGGCTCAACGGCCTTCGTTGAAAGTGTTTCACCTTCTATCCAGTTATACACTATGAAGGTTGCATCGCCAATTTCTTGCACAGTTCCACCATCGCCCTCGCCTTTGCGGGCAACGGCTGCTGGTACACCACGAACAGACATCGCCTCTGCAATACGCTCCGTCAGCCTATACGCATCTCGTATCCCAGCTTTTCGCGTAATCGCGGGGTTGAGTTGCTTTACGGCAAAGATACCTTGTGTTGTATTAAGACGCCACAGACGATGCAACATACCACCTTGTACCGCTTGCGGTTCGTGTAACGGCTCTCCCAACTTAAAGAGGGTACAGAGACGTGCTGTTTGTGCTGTATCCAAGAGTTCTCCTACTATGCTCTACGCAACATAGGTTGCTTTTTGTTGAGCATGATATGGCGCAAAAGCGTTATTCGCGTTAACAATCGTATCGAGTTTCTCAACTAAGTCCGCTAACTGCTCGCCAGGAATGGTCAAGATCATTTCATTTGGTGTCAACTCAACATATGTGCGTGCCCCAACGCAGCCAAAGCTCATTGACACTTCGTTCTTTTGCAGTGTGCGCGGAACAACACCACACGTTGGACGCCCAAAAGCGGTCTGCCCACCCTGCAACCAGTCCGCTTTCCCCAACGCTTCAGCAACAAGCATCGCTTGCTGCGCATTCAGTCTAGACAATACAACATCCGCCTCGATAGGAAACTGGTCGAGCCGCCCATATATGATATTCTCATGCGGCTTCTGCACGGTTGGCAGGGCGGCAACTTCGGCAGGCGAAAAATATTGTACACTTGCCATTATCCCTACCAATGCTTGCGCACGCTGCTGATCGGACTCTGGCATAGTGAAGCCCATGGTCATCATGCCAATTGGACATTCCTTATGCTCTGGGCCATTGGCATAAAATACTCCTTGCTCCGCGAGACGCCAGAATGTACAAGCAGATGGCACATACGTTGTCTTATGCTCAACAGATATTGGAGCCTCCTGTACAAAAGCCATTCCTACCGGAACATGCTCTAGCTGTAATAAGTTCTTGAAGCGGGGAGTCAGTTCTAAATACACAGTGTTATTTCTTTCTTTCCATCGTTGATGGAAATACAACAGCAAAATAGTTTCTTACGTCGCCAAACAGCCTACAAATAAAACAGGGCTGCAAGCATCTTACCACACAACTTATATTTCATTTAAAAATTACTCAAGACGATGTTTCTTCGCTAGCACATTGACCCAGTTCCGCTGCTTCTCGCTAGGTACAAAATTGTTCTTTTGGAGTTTTTTCGCCATATCGTTAATGAATGAACGTTCCTGTGTATTCACGCGTGTACTATCGACAGTAATACCTGTAAATATTGATTGAAGCTTTTGTACTCTTTGGAGTAGAGCAGTCATTTCAGGAGATGCTGGAGCGTTTCTAGCCTCTGGTGCTTGTGAAGCTTGCCAACGTTCATACGCTTTGGAGTCATTATTCCAGGCACCAAGTCCCGCGAGTTCATCCGCTCGCTCATTATGTTCATGGCCTGCATGCCCACGCACCCACTCGAACTTCGGTGGCAACTTACGATAGCTTAGCAATTTGCGGTAAATCTCCCACATATCGGGATTAGCTTTCATTTGATACACGCCCTGCGCCACCTTAATCGTGTACTCACTATCGCTATAAATCAGGAGCGGCAGTGTTGGAGGAGCAAGACTGAGCACAGCAAGTACAGCAGCAATCTCAGCTCTATTATTTGTTGTTGTCGGAGCTTTAGGAATATGTCCATAACGTTCAAGACATGCCGCTCCCTCGCGTACTCTCCCACCTGCATTGTCTGCCGCGGCCCAAAGAAGGGCACTCCATCCAGCAGGACCACCTGGATTTTTAAGACAGGCACCATCGGTATATGCCATGATGCCTTTTTGATCTAACGTTTTTAATGTTGCACGGATATCAACATCAAGAACGGCGTTCAAGACTGAACGCCATTCTAAAGACTCTTGTGTTTCGCTCACCACCGACGACCCTTTCAGCGCGTAATTATGAGATTTTTGCAATGTAAGTGTATCATAGTCATACACTTTTAGGTAGTATTATGATGTTGTTACTTTTGCCTGTCATTCGCGAACTCAATAGGACTATTCAGGCACAATCTGGCATCTTTCTGGTGGTAGTTCGAGCCAGACCTGCCGATCAAGTTGTAACTGAGACGGCGCAAATGCAAGTACAGTATGCTCTCTTTCGCTTCCTACAGCAACCAATGTACGCCAACTCCCACCCACAAAGGACGAATGTGTCACAGTACCAGTAAGCATATTTACGCTGTTAGATTTTTGTTGTTCTTGATGCACCATAATATCATCTGGCCGACAGAGAAGGCTTGCATGCTCCTTCAACTGCGCACGCACGCTTTCTCGTACAACACCAACGATCTCTTGTTGGACACTACTGCTTAAACGTATTGCAGCATGTTCGGCAAGAGAGACAACTTCACCTGCAAACATATTTGCTGGTCCCATAAAAGATGCCACAAATGCATTTGCGGGATACAGATAAAGTTCAGTTGGTGTACCAACTTGTTGCACATGCCCATCACGTAGCACCATAATTCGGTCTGACATATTCATAGCTTCATTCTGGTCATGCGTCACGTTGATCGTCGTGATTTTCAACCGCTTTAACAAGCGCACCAGTTCAGCGCTCATGACCTCACGCAAAGCCGTATCCAGACTAGAAAGCGGCTCGTCGAGCAGGATAATACGAGGCTCTGTTGAAAGTGCTCGTGCGACTGCCACACGCTGTTGCTGTCCACCCGATAGTTGATAAGGATAACGATTCTCAAAGCCAGCGAGATTCACGAGTTCGAGCAACTCGTGTATGCGCGCAGTAATGGTACGCGCAGGCATCCGACGTAGGCGCATGCCAAAGGCAATATTCTTCGCTACTGTCATATGAGGCCAGAGCGCGTAATCCTGGAATACCATGCCCAGGTCTCGCTCTTCAACAGGCATTTCATGTTTCCCATCATAAAGAACACGATCGCCAATACGTATTAACCCACCATCTGGCCTCACCAAACCAGCGATCATACGCAAAATGGTTGTTTTGCCACAGCCAGAGGGTCCCAGCAACGAAAGAATCTCCCCCTCTTCCATCGCCAAGTCAACATCGGAAACAACGGTGCGATTGCCATACGTTTTATTGAGTTGCTTGATCTGTAGAAACATACCTACCCCCCTTCTGTTTTCTCAATCGTAACAGGCGTGTAACCACCCAGGGCATACTACGTAGAACAAGCAATGCTGTGATAACAAGCCCAATATTGAGCATTGACAACGCCATGCCTGGTCCCAACTTGAAATCGTTGAACAACCCTATAATGCGTACAGGTAATGTAGGTTGTCCAGGTGGATAGAGTAGCTCAGATGCCGCTAAATCGAACATAGTTCCAGTGAAGACAAGCAACCAAACAGACAAGAGATTCGAGCGCAATAGAGGACCAACAATGCGAGTCAACAACTGAAAGAGACTTGCTCCCTGTACACGCGCTGTATCGAGCATGTTCTGCCCGACTTGGTCGAGCGCCCCAATACCAAGTCGTGTTGCATAAGGTAAACTTCCACCAATATAAGCGGCAAGAAGTATCCAGACTGTACCATAAAATGGTACGCCAAATTCGCCGCCAATACCAAAGTATTGTAGGTAAGGTGCGTTCCACGCAAAGATATAGCCGCACGCTAGAATTATCCCTGGTACAGCGATCGTCACCAGAGTGAACAAGCTGAGAAGTTGTCTTCCTGGTACTTGTGTGCGCCGAATAATAAAGGCTATGGGCAATCCAACGACAGCGGTTATTGTCGCTGTACCAAGAGCGAGCCAAAACGTCCGAAACAATGCATCCAGACTATCCGAACCTTGTGACAACACTGCACTGTAGTTATCCAACGTCCAGTTCCCCGGTACCAAACCTTGACCAAAAGCGTGCAATAATGACAGCATGACACACATGCTAAGAGGAATAACAAGAGCAAGCAAGAAAATGACGACGCACATTATCGTTATAGGCCACTTCCATAAGCCAAGCTCTACAGGTCGCGCTGGCCGACTACGACCACTAATAACCTGAAATGAACGTGTACGTAGAATACCTGCTTGTATCAGCAAAGCAGTTGCAATAGCAATGAAGAGCAGCAGCGAAAGTGCTGCCGCCAGTGAAAAATTTACTGGCGAGGTGTTGATAGCAAGGTAAATCTGGTACGTGACAAGAGAGACATTTGAGTTTTGTGCGATGGTTGCCGCCGTTCCGAAATCTGAAAGTGCCTCAGCAAAGGCAATCAGTCCCGCCGCGAGAATCGCAGGCAACAACAATGGTGCATTAATGCTTACCCATGCTCGCCATGTATGAGCGCCAGATAAACGTGCTGCATCCTCAAATTCTGAGCCAAGCCAGCGTAGAGCAGCACTGACTGAAAGATACACATAAGGAAATGTCTTGAGACTAAGAATAAAGATCACACCAACGGGTGAGAAAAACCAGGCAATGAAGGCATCTGAAAAATGGAAATATTGATCAGGAATGCCGCCACGAATAAAGACCAGAGACCATGCTTCACCGACGAGGAAGGAAGGAGTGAAAAACACAATCCACACCAACGTATCCATCGCGCCACGGATAGGAATGTCTGTTCGTCTCGCTAGAATTGCTAACACTGTTCCTAGCAGAGATGCCAGAATTGCTGTGATCGCCCCTTGCCACAAAGAATTACCAAGCGCAATGTAGCTTTCTCGACTCGCCACAACCTGTCGCAGTGCGTCTAAGTTAGGAATCACGTCTGGATTTGCGGTGTACAAGTGAGGAAAGATACTCTGGAGGATGATTGCGGCTAACGGATAGAGCACAAAGAGGAACAACACAACTGACGGTATCAGAATCACTAATACCTGGCCAACGCGTCGTACCAAAGACGGGAAAGAAAAAGATGAAGAGGGTAGTGCAACTTGCGCTACACTACCCTGTTCCTCAACTGTTGTTATTGAACGATGTTGCTGTGGAACCATTGTTTCAGTTCTGCCTCGACTCCTGCCCACTTGGGCACATCTAATGCAATAAGATTGAAGCCACTAGTCTTACGTGACACGACAGGAGTAACACCCTGCACAACCGGAATGAAGTATGTGTCGCCATCAGTAGGATCGTGGTGCGTCATAATCGATTGCCCTGCCGAAGAAAGAACCCAATTGACGAATTGCTGTGCACAAGCCTGATGCTTACCATGCGCGGAAATTCCTATGACGCTAGGCAATGCAATAACACCAGAAGTCGGATAAATGATTCCAAGTGGCTGACCCGCTTTGATGGCTCCATAGATAGCGGAGTCCTGAACGATGCCGAATTCACGAGCACCTGTTTCGACACTATTCAATGTAGGATCGTTCGTCTGGAAATTCTTGAGTCCGTTCGCCTTCAACTGTGTGAAGTATTGCTTCCCCTGGCTCTCTCCTCCCATCAGTTGCGAAACGCCTGCAACGAGTGGATACGTTGGACCAGAGTAAGCAGGATCATTCATCGCGACAAGATTTTTGTAAGCAGGTTTCAGCAGGTCGCTCCAGTCGGCAGGTAGTCCCGCTGCTGGCACATGCTTTGTATTATAAGCAATTGCGCCCACAGTAGTGATGCCTGTAGGATAGTAGGTGTTATCACTTGCCACTAACTTTTTTGCCTCAGCAGTTAGATTTGTGGCACTAGATGATTGCCATTTCAGTAACAACTTCTGATCAGCGAGCGTTTGCATCGTTACGTTACCATCAAACCAGGTTACGTCCCACTGTGGGTTGCTACCTTCAGCCGAGATTTTCGCGAGAAGATTGCCTGTACTATCATCCACAAGTTTCGTCGCAATTCCAGTCTGTTGCTGAAATGCTTTCGTGGCATCAGAGTCATACCCTTGTGCGGAATATACGGTTAACCCCGTAGTCTTATTACAGGTAGATGTTGCTGTAGCAGCAGTACCAGCCGTACCAGTTGTCGTTGAGGCTGTGCCTCCACATGCTGAAAGCAAAATAACAAGGCATGAAAGAGCAAAAAATACGTTGAGACGTGACGCTTTCCAACGTCGAAAGGATCTGAGCGAGGTGTACATGCGAATATGTATCTCCTTGAATGAGGTTACAGGACATAATGAAATAGAGCAGGTGATTCCCACTGCCTTAAACATAGAAGACACACATTAATTCAGCATTATGATTTTGTTAAGCTTGTGTTAATTCCATTTTAATTTGTCAATAAATACTATATTATTTCTTTAGTTTTTATATAGGTATTTTCTGCTCAGCAAAATAACATTACCATTTCACAATATGCGCAATAAAAGAGGAGCAGAAATAGTAGATACTATTTCTGCTCCTCATAATAACAGTCAGACAGACCCAACTACAATCAAACATAGATAGAGTTGTTACATCACCATTCGGGTTGCCTCGATCACGCCACGCTTGCTCTTTTTGCCCTCGACCACAAGCACCATGCCCTCTTGCACGTTGCGTACCTCGTCAGGG
>JAABUQ010000940.1_pt1 | contig 65799 bp, 53 predicted proteins | sample 5560001 | NCBI WGS metagenome assembly JAABUQ01 (sample SAMN10711888, study PRJNA513371) | rock metagenome | isolation source: Antarctica rocks | place: Antarctica: Victoria Land, Finger Mt nord | collected 2015-12-18
ATATACCGATGATTTGCTCTTCGCTGAATCGGCCCTTCTTCATGGTTGGATCCTCCTTCGTCGCTTTGCCGCCGAAGCTGAGATCCTCAATTTTACGCGGTTGAGTTTATCGAAGGCACGTCAGCGCAGTTCCACGTCATACTGCTCATGGAAGCGGAAGTGTTTCGCAATGGTCAGGTCGAGGTTGGTTTGGCCGGGACCACGCAGGCCATTGCGCGGGAAGGTGCCGTATGTGTAATAGGGGAGCGCGCCCGCATTCGTCTTGGCTATGGCATCCAAAGCGAGAATGTTGCTGATACTAAAGTTCGCCGGATTGAAATAGTAGTTTCCAGTCCCCGTGGCGCCTGCGCTGGGATTATTAAAGCGCTGGGAGGTCTTAGGATTTATTGTCGTAACCTGATTGCCCACCAAGTCCGCCCGTACATTGGCCGCGTCGCCTTGGCCGGATGGGCCGGGATCTGTCCGCGTGTTATTGAGCGTCGCAAACACGTCCAGCGGGAAACCGGAGCGAACGGTCAGGATAGGGTACAGACTCCAGCCGGAAGTGAGGAGCTTGGGACCACGTTGCCACAAATGATCGAAAGGCAACTCCCAGCCGCCGGACACCGTCAAAATATTGCGTACGTCGGTGTCGCCGGAGGCGCGGAATGCGTTGTGCGAGTAGTAAGGAACAATATTATTGCGCTCCCGGAAACCGGAAGAGTTGTCAATTTCATGAGACCACGTATATCCAAGCGTGAAGAAGCTCCGGCCCCACGCACCCATCGATGCGTTGCGGCGCAGCTTCACCTCCAACGCATTGTAATTGGCGGTTCCCACGTTTTGGAACTCATCCAGATAGCTGAAACAAGCTCCGCCGCAAGTCGCACTATTGGCCGCCGTGTTGTAAATCCGCTGGTTCGTGCCAAGTATGAACGGGTTCACGTCCACAAGTCCCGTGAGCTTGTGGTCCGACGAGCCCAGATATCCGACCTCCAGTAACATATTGGCGGCAAGTTGCTGTTCAATGGACAAATTGTACTGATAGACGTACGGCGTTCGCAGGTGCGGGTCAACGAAATAAACGCCGCCGCCGCCGAATGGCAGGTAGCCCGCATTACCGAAGTTCAGGGTTTTTGAGGGTGCCTTGGACGGAAAAGGATCAACAGCGTTAGCTGATCCATACGGATCCTGCAAACCGCTAAGCCCTGCGCCCGGGCCGGACGGGAAGACGTCGCCGAAACCGAAGAAGGGAGCTTGCCCGTTGAACTGAAGGTTGTCTTCGCCCTTCAAGATGTCGTAGAAAACACCGAAGCCGCCGCGCACGCTAGTCTTGGCGTTCCCGAACACGTCGTAAGCAAATCCAAAGCGAGGCGCCCAGTCGTTCTTATCGGAGAAATTGGATCCGGTGGGGGCCCCGGGGTCGCCAGGAAAAAGCACGCCCGGAGGGGCATTCACGAAACGTTGCGACTGCTGGCCAGGAATGAAGGAAAACGAGCGTCCCTGTGTGTCGAACTTGGGCTGCGCATATTCGTAGCGCAAACCAAGGGTCATGGTGAGACGCTTGCTCACGTGCCATGCATCTTGGACGAAGCCGGCGTACTGGTGAGACCGGATGTTTGAAGGGGCTTTCCCAAATTGAAGAAGCTCATCCGGCAAACCCAACAGGAAGTCGGCGAAATCGTAGCGGGAACCAACATTGGTGTTTTGGCCGTAGAAATAGTACTTGCCGTTGACGTAGAAATCATAAACCGTGTTGTTTTGGTAGGGCGAGAAGAAGAAGCCAAACTTCAGATTGTGCGCGCCCTTCGTCCAGGAAAGATTGTCGTAGAAAGCGTAGGTGTTATCGATCTCGTTGGTAGGGCCTTGCTGGCTGAATCCAATCCTCAGATTTGAGCCCAGAAAGCCGAGTTGCGGAGGCCCAGTGGGTTGGTCAGAAGGAACATTCGCTCCCAGTTGCGATGCCGTTGGAAGCGTAGCTGCTGGAATCGCCTGCTCACGGTTCAAGCGTTGGGCCGTGGCGCGGAATTCATTCAAGAGGCTGGGGGTAAATGTGTGTGTATAAGCGACCGAGCCGAAATAGCTTGTGTCTGAGTTGGTGATTGGAAAACCGGCAACGTTAGTGGTGGGATTTGTTGAATTGAGGACGCTATCGAAGGGAAGAGTGGTGGGATTGTCTTTGGTCGTGAAGGTCCCCGTGATGACGTCACGTGAGGTCACGTTGTAATCGAACTTGCCAAGGTATTCGTTGTACTTATTCAGGGCAGCGGCTTGCGGGAACAGGAACCCGGAAGCTGAAGTCGGTATCAGGCCATTGGCAAAGTAGGCCTTAGCAACAGGATCGATTTTGGCAGGGTCGATAATGCCCTGTGACGCGAGTGCCGGGTTAGCTTGGTACTGCGGATGGGCAAGTAGAAATGCCGCCACCGTGCCCGCCTGACTTGATTGAGAGAAATCCCCACCCGCTTCGGCGGGCGTAAAAGTGTTCACTTTGCCGGGAGCGGTATCGACAGCCGTTTGCCGCTGGCCTTCAAAGGAGAAGAAGAAGAACAACTTGTCCTTACCGTTGAGAACCTTTGGAATATAGATAGGACCGCCGATGGTGCCGCCATACTGGTTGCGTTTCAAAATCGGCACCGGCAGACCCTGCTGATTGTTGAAAAAGTTATTCGCATCGAAATAGTTGTTGCGCACATAGTCGTAAGCAGTGCCGTGAAGTTGATTGGAACCGCTCTTGGTGACAACGCTTACGATGCCCCCGGCACTCCGGCCGTACTCGGCACTGTAGTTGCTCTCGAGAACTCTGAATTCGGCAATCGCGTCGGGATTGGGGTCCGCCACCACACCGTTGGTTAGAAGATCGTTGTTCAAACCCCCATCCAGCAGATATGTCACTGAATCGGTTCGCCCACCAGCGATGCTGTAATTTCCCGACGAAGTGGAGTCAGGATTCGTCGGCGTCACGCCTGGTTGAGTCTTGACCAAGTCCAGCGTGTCGCGGCCATTTAACGGCAGTTCGAAGATGGCCTGCCCGGTGACCGTGGAGCCGACGGTCTGGTTTTCTGTCTCGACTAACGAGGAGTTGCTTTCAACCGTGACGGCGTTGCTCACCTGACCTACCGAAAGCTGAACGTCGATACGAAGCGTCTGGTTAATTTCAAGAGCCGTGTTCGAGTTGACCGTAACCTGCTGAAACCCGGGAGCCTCGGCTTTCACGCTGTACAGCCCGATAGGCAGTTGTGATACCTGGTAAAAGCCAGCCCGATTGGCGGTGGCTTCGTGGCTCACGGAAGTGGCCCTGCTGGTGACCGTCACCTTCGCATTCGGAATGACCGCGCCTGACGGGTCGGAGACGATCCCCGTCACCTTGCCTGTTGTGTCCTGAGCTGCCACGGGCAAAGGCCAAGAGAGCAGGCATAGGACGGTTGTTACTATTGCGAACGAAATAGTTCTTAGCATAAAGTGCGGCTTTCCTTCCGAAGAGCTACGTGTCACATCGTGCAAAAGGAGCGCATGGTACGAAACGGCTTGGTCGTCCAGCTAACGGAATGAGTAGTAGGTTAACACAATGTTCAAGAGCTACGACCCGGCCCTTTCATAAGGGCCGCTAGGGCGCGGGCCTTGAGGGAGCGTTTACTACTTCACATTGACTAGGCGAATTGTTATGGAAAGTATCAGCAGATCAAAGCCCACGCGACCGGTGGGCTTGCATCTTCGACTGCTAAGGATGTCGCGCTTCATACCGGGCGTCAGGTCCGTGCGGCCGTGGTCGAAACCAGTTTGTAGTTTGCCTACTCGCCGGTAGAAAAGATTAATACTTGACCCGCATGACCGGCACTGGCTGGCACAGCGACAAACAGCCGTTTCAATTCTGGGACCAACAGAGATGTTTTTGCCCCAGCTCCCGTCTCCACCGTTCCCAGCAGCGAGTATTCATCCTCGCCGCGCTGCTGATAAACAGATACAGCGCCCTCTCCGCCAGAGACGTAGATACGTTGACTCACAGCATCGTAATGAGCGTCGTCTGCATGGCCAATGCAAGGGAGATCGACTACCGGCTTGCCCGACTGCGTGTCCAACACCACTAACCGGCCCGGCTTGCGGCAGGCTACAAACAAGCGATGGCGTACTTGATCGAGCGCCATGGCAGATGGCTGCTCGGCGCTAAGCGGCCAATTACCCAGGATCTGCTGTTTCACGCGATCGATGACTGTGACCTCGTTCTTGTCCATCAAATTGATAAACAGCCGCGAGCTGCCTTTCTCAACGGCCATCGCCTCCAGTATCTTTGACTCAATCTTCACTTCGCCAAGCTGTTCAGCGTGCCCCGTATCAATGGCAGTGACAAGCGAGTAGTCCATCTTAGCCACCATTCCGCCATTTGCAACAAAGGCGGTGTGGGAAGCGGAATCGAAAGCTACAGCGTCCGCACGCAGAGCGGTCTTGATCTGAGAGGACAACTTCGGGCCATTGGTATCGATGAACTTCACGGTTCCGTCCCCGCCATCGGCAACAACCAGAGTGGATGTCCCGGGTAAGAAAATCAACCCGTGAGGACGCTGGAACAAGTTGATGGAGCTGATTTGTTTCTGAGTAGTAAGGTCTAAGACCTCGACCGTCTTTTGATCCTCGGCCGCCAGATACAGGCGCTGGTGGGCTAAGTCAATGGCGAAGTGATCGAATTCGCCTTTGACGCCTTCTACTGAGATGGTCCCAACCTTTTGAAGGAGGGGCGCTTGGGCCAAGGCCCCATGCCAACATAAGGCGGCGCCAACCAGAACAACGCGTGGAGCGAAACGGAGCATAGAGAAATTCCTCATCATAATGGCAGCCAAAATTCTAATCAAGCAAGCCGATGGCATCAGTAGTTCAATCTGAGCGCGAACTGAATCTGTCGAGGTGTTCCGCTGCCCGTCGCTCCACTATTGACAGTGCTCGTAATGCGCCCGAAACTACCACCTGTTAGATCACCGCTCGGATCGCCGAATTGAGCGCGATTGAAAATGTTGAACAATTCGGCGCGAAACTCAACCGAGAAGCGCTCCCTAACGGGGAATAGCCTTGTCAAACCAACATCGGCCTGCCAGAGCGAAGGGCCCCTCACTAGGTTGCGTCCGGCGTTTCCGAATGTGCCATTAGCCGGGGTCGAAAAAGCGGCTGCATTGATCCAAGCGCCCACGCTCTGCACGGCCGGTACTACGGAGACGTTCGCAACGGCATCCGGGCGCTGAAAATAGTTGTTTCCGTCAGGCACACTGGCAACCGCCCGCGCCAGGGTCACGTTTACTGGCAGCCCCGACCGAGCCATTCCAATCGCACTCACCGACCAGCCTCCCGTTACCAAACTTACGATTCCTCCTTGATTGAGATATTGCCGGCCTTTGCCCAGAGGCAGTTGCCATACGGTGTTCATTGAAAAAGAATGACGGACATCTTGATCGCTGCTGGCCCGCTCACAAGTCCGGCATGCCACGTTCTGCGGGTAGTCCGCTTCACCACCGCCCACAGACCCGTCATTAATGGAGTGCGACCACATGTAGTTAGCTGAAAACAGCCAACCGGCGTGGAACTGGCGTTGTAAGGACGTCTGCCAGCCATTAAAATCTGAGTTATTATTTGCGTCCTTGCTGTCGATAATGCCAAAGCCAGGGAAAGGTCGTTGACCCGTCACAGGATTTATCACGTTGATGAACGTCCTGGTGAACTGGTGATAACCATGGCTGCCGATGTAGCCCGTATCCAAAATAAAGCCGGCCGGCAGTTCTGTCTGAATCTGAAGTCCCCATTGATCCACCGTCGGATTTTGCCGTCGACGCTGTTGTGCCCGAGGAGTCGCCACCTGCACGCTGGCCAGCGGAAAAAGCGATTCGGCTGGAAAGCTGAGGCCCGGAAAAGCCACGCTGTCCAAGCTGAAGCGCTGCTGCAGATTCTCGTTTGCGTTGCTCAGGTCCGAAAGCTGACCCTCACCCTGATAGAGCCCCCATCCTGCTCTCACAACCGTCTTCCCGTGAAAAACCTGCGGCGACCAGGCAAGACCCACGCGCGGTTGGAAGCCGTTGTAAATCGGCTCCCAGAACGGCGCCCCTACTGCGCAGTAACCGCCACATGTTTGCGGATCGAATGGGCGGTCACGCCCGTAGATCTCCTCGAAAGGGCTGTAGTACTCATAGCGCAAGCCCGCGTTCAACGTCAGATTCGACCGTGCTTTCCACTGGTCCTGCACATATCCGAAATAGTTTGTTTTATCGAGTCCATGCACGGGTATTCCGGAGGCCACGTTCACGGTGTCCAATTGGTTCCGGACAAAACTATCCAGGCTCGTAAAACGAAGTGATTGGCTGGGCGCGTTGTCCTGGTTGAATAACACTCTGCGGATTTCAACGCCGGCCTTGATTGTGTGTTGGCCTCTTGTGAGATTCCAATTGTCTAGCGCTGAATAGGAAGTGGGAGTTGAAATCGACTGTCGCGCCTGACCAAGCGGGCTGAATCCGGCAACCGAAAGAGACTCGCTCAAATGCGAGACATCGAACAGCTGGCTATCGATCACCGTCTTGGCCTTGATGCGATTGAAACCCAGTTGTGTTTCATTGAACATAGATGGCGAAAACGTGTGCAGCACTTGTATCGTGCCGCTCATTGGATAGGACGGCGTCCTCGATACGTCCAGCAGATTCCCGCTCGGTGAAGTCAGCAGCGCATTATCCAGGTTGTATCGGGCAAACAAGCTTGTGGTATCGGAAATTCGATGGTCTACACGAATGAGCCCCGAGTCCTCATCGCTGGTATTGCGAGCCGACACGGTCCGTTGCGAGATATCCGCGCTGACGAATGAAGTCCCTAGTGGATAGGCGGCCAGCAAAGGCGCCAACGCGGGCGACGTAGCCAAAGCTCGAGCACGAAACGAATCGCTTGGCACAAAACCAATCAGGGTTTGGCCCAGGCGCTGGCGTAATCCCTCATAGGCTGCGAAGAAGAACGTACGGTTCCGGATGATGGCGCCGCCCAAATTGGCGCCGTACTGGTTCAGCCGTAACGGTGGCAACGTGCTGGGGTCGAAGGGCGTGCGAGCGTCCAGCTTGCTATTGCGAAAGTATTCAAAGGCCGAACCATGAAAAAAGTTGGTGCCCGATTTCGAGATAACCTCTGCCTGTCCCCCAGGCGCACCTCCCTTTTCAGCTGAATATAAGAGCGAATCCACTCGGAATTCAGCAATTGCCTCGGTCGAGATTTGAAGGCGAACCGTGTTTACCTGGCTCTGATGCTGGATTCCTGTCGCATCTACACCATCGAATCGAAAGTTGTTGTCGTCATTGGCGCGTCCCGCAAACCGCACCGTTTGCTGGTTCGCGCCCCCGCTATCAATTGCTCCTGGCACTAATGCCAGGAGAGCCGTCCAATTACGGCCGTTGATAGGCAGATTGCTTACCTGCCGGCGGCCAATAACCCCTCCCACATCCGCCGTGCTTTTCTCCAAAGGCGGCGCTACTTCCTCCACTGAAACTTGTTGTGAGCTGGCGCCAACTTGCATTTGTGCGCTGACCGTTCGGATCTGGCCCACCAGCAACTGTACTGAATCAAAACGGGCCGCTTGGAAACCGTCTTTGCTAATCGTTACCTGATAAATACCGATAGGAAGTCCGCCGACCGTATAAGAGCCCGTCTCATTCGACTTTGCGCTGCGTGAAAAGCCGTTCACGGAACTCGCGATTTCAATCGTCGCGCCGGGCACGACAGCTTGTGTGGAATCGGTGATGATTCCCGTCAGGACTGCTTTGTCCTCTTGGCTGTAACCCGCTGCGGCGAATAATAGAAACGAAACAAGAGAGACGATCAGTGTTTTTGTTGAGGACATGGCCATTGCAATTACGAACTCGAATGTTACTGCCCCCAACGTTAGTTTCAGATGAGTAATGAGTGACATTACTATCAACAATCTCTTCCGCTCAATCCGAAAGCGGAAGCAATCAAGAAGGCGCCGCAAAGGAGGTACTCCGTCCGTCTGAATCTTTCCTGCTCGTAATTTAAGTTGAAAATCGTGTTACATTCACCTTCTCTTGACGCGAATGTAACCCTGGCTGCCTATAATTCCGGCATGTGTAAAACCTTGCTGCTTTATCTGCTCTCCGTAGCTGCTTGCGGATTAGTCACCGCCAGCCCACTATATGTATCCACAAGCGGCGTCTTCTCCAGCTCCGACTCGTCAGGTGCTCTGGTGGCGCCGAATAAGCCGTTCACCCTTCAATTTGCTGTCGACACCAATCCCACACCCCTAAGCGGCACCGTCACCAGCCTCGGCTTCGACGTGCCGGTTCTCGCCTTTTCCTACAGTTTGAATAACGTCCCCGTAAACGCTAGCCCAAGGGAAATTCGCTTTAGCAGTTTAGCCAATGGCGGACTCTTCGACATCACCTTCGGCTCAGGCCTCAACGCTGCTGAATTCGCTTTCGAGGGCCCGCAAATCTTTTCTGGATCCACCTCCTCCCCTGCTTTCGCGGTGAACAAGTATCCAGTCTCTAGTTGGACTTACTCCGATCCCATCAACTATGACGTCGAAACTCCGGTTGCGCTCTCCGTTGCAGTGACACCAACACCGGAGCCATCCTCTATTCTTCTCCTTCTTTGCGGCGGCATTGCTTTGCTGACCGTCTCCATCCAAAAGTCCGTCCGGGTCCGCTAAGTGCGGTCTGGAGTCAAAAGCAATCTAGAAAAGGAAATAATGAACTGGAAATCTTTACGCTTGCCCGTTGCCCTGTTGGCTGCCGGCATTTCCGTCTGGGCTGAAGTCCCCATCGCGCCAGTAATGAACATCCCCAACACTGGGCAGCAGATTACGCCGCTCGCGCCACGTGGAGCTCGATTCACCTATCTGAACCCTGGCTTGGCTAACTATCCGAACTACGTCGTGGGTTACGGTGTGAGCGCGGTCACCAGCCCCGATCGCAAAACGTTGCTGGTCTTAACCACCGGCGACTACGGCGTCTATACAAGCGCCGGCGCCAGGGATACCGCTGCTTCCACGGATTGGGTGTTTGTGTTCGATATCTCCACTCCCGTTCCTGTCCAGAAACAAGCCATTCAAGTCCTGAACACTTACGACGGCATCGTCTTCGATCCCAGCGGCGCCACCTTCTATGTCTCCGGCGGCAGAAATGATAATGTCCATATCTACTCGCTTGCTGCCGGTCTGTGGGCCGAACAGGCCGGTAGTCCTATCGCTCTGAAGCACGCCAGCCAAGCCGGCGGCGTTGTTCCGGAAGCTGCCGGAATCGCCATCAGCGCAGACGGCACTAAACTCGTGGTCACTAACTACGAGAACGATTCCGTCACTCTGCTTACTAAGTCCGGCAACGCCTGGTCTGTAACTGCCGATCTTGATCTCCGTCCCGGCCTGATTGATCCTTCCCTTAGCGGAGTCTCAGGCGGCGGCTATCCGTTTTGGGTAACGATTCAAGGCAACAATACGGCCTACGTCTCCTGCATGCGTGATCGCGAAGTCGACGTTGTGAATATCTCCAGCGCCACACCCTCGCTCACCACCCGCATCAAGTTGAAGGGCCAGCCCCTGAAGTCAACTCTGAATGCAGCGCAAAACACCCTGTATGTCGCCGAGGAACAGGCCGATTCTGTCGCGGCCATCAACACCGGCGCCAACACGGTCAACGAGGAGGTCCGCGTTGCCGCACCGGCTGGAATCATTCCTGCTTCCTTAGGTGCACTCTCCGGCAACAACACCAACAGCGTCACTCTTAGCCCGGACGAAAGCACTCTCTACCTGACAAACGGGAACACCAACAACATTGCCGTTGTAAGTGTTGCTACGCTGGCCGGCAGTAATCCAGTCGAGGGGCTCATTCCCACCGGCATGTACCCCAACGCCGTGGCCTTAAGCGGCGACGGTAAGTTCATGTACGTAGTAAACGGTAAGTCGCCGGCTGGCCCGAACATCAACCATTGCCGTGGTGGCGGGGCGATTCTCCCCAATCTCACCTCCGCTGCCTGCAATGCCTCCAACCAGTACAGCCTGCAACTCACTAAGGCCGGATTGCAATTTATTCCAACCCCTCCGCTCAGCCAAATGCCGGCGCTCACAAGCCAGGTAGCAATCAACAACAATTACCAAAGCGCTGAGACCTCTGCTACCGCCGCCACCATGAATTTCCTGGCGAGCAATATCAAGCACGTCATTTATATCATTCGGGAAAACCGAACCTACGATCAAGTTTTGGGCGATCTGCCCTTTGCTAACGGCGACCCGAACCTCACTGAGTTTCCCGCCGGCGTCACTCCTAACATCCACAAAATCGCCACCAACTTCGTAACCATGGACAATTTCTACGACACTGCCGAAGTCAGCTACGACGGATGGGCCTGGTCGACAGGTGCGCTTGCCCCGGACATCGTGTTGCGCCACACGCCTGTGAATTACTCCTTCCGTGGCGGCCTCTCGTATGACTCGGAAGGCGACAACCGCGGCATCAATTTGATTGCTCGAACCGGCACAAACGCCGGCAACCCTAACGTTCTTCCCGGACTCACTGACGTCGCCGCTCCCGATGGACCCGGCGATCAGATCAACACCGGTTATGTTTGGAGCGCCGCCCTTCGCGCCGGTCTCTCGGTTCGCAACTACGGCTTCTTCGATGACAACATCGGCAGCGCCGTCGCCTATCCTAATAACGTCGTAGTCCAGCAAGTTCACCCCACTAACCCGGAACTTGCTCCGAATACGGATCTAAATTTCCGCGGCTACGACCAGAACAATGCTGACTATTATCTCTATCAGGAATGGGCCCGCGACGTAGACGCGCACTTCGCAACCAGCGGACTACCTGCCCTCAGCTTGCTGCGCATGCCCCACGACCACACGGGTAGTTTCACCACTGCCTTATCGGGCGTAAACACGCCGGAGCTGGAAGTGGCCGACAACGACTATGCCGTCGGCTTGGTCATCGATAAAATCGCGCATGGCCCCTACGCCAACAACACCCTCGTGTTCGTCATCGAAGATGATGCTCAGGCCGGAGGCGACCATGTGGACGCGCACCGCAGCGTTGCCTTTATAGTGGGACCCTACGTCAAGCACAACGCCATCGTGTCCACGCAGTACAACACCATTAACTTCGTCAAAACCATCGAGCGGATTCTTGGGGCACAGCCCAATCACCTCACCGACGCCCTGGCTCAACCCATGGCAGACGTGTTCGATACTACCCAGGCCCAGTGGACCTATGTCGCGGCGCCCGCCCCCATTCTCTACAACACCACTCTTCCGCTGCCCGCCCAAACCGGCAGTCTGCAAATTCCGAAACCAACACATGATGCTAAGTACTGGGCCAATGTGACCAAAGGATTCGACTTCTCCGATGCAGACCGCGTCGACCCCGACGCGTATAACCGCATCATGTGGCGCGGCTTGAAGGGCGACAAAGTGTACCCCGGCGACGCAAACCTCGCGACCACCCACAAACGCTACAAGCAAGCTCTCAAAAAGCGCGGCATTCCCGTCGACGCTGATGGCGACGGCGAATAACACAAGTAAGACGTAGCATTACGTTCAGGCTGGCGTTCACCAAACGCCAGCTCAGAAAATCAAAATCAGAAAATCGGTCAGCCTGATCTGCGCCATTTTCCCCCGGAATCTACCTTGCCGTTTCAATCGATCCTGAAATTTGCCCCACTCCCGGTGACACCCCCCCCAAATTTTCCTCTCCGCCTCCTCTCAATCACTTACATCCAAAATCCGCCACCACCGCGCTCACAACCTACGCCGCCGATGCTAGCTTCCAAGCGGGCAAGAACCGTGCCAAGCGGTCCCTGCCCTTCGTCATTTCAGGAGGCACAATCGTCATGACACCTCGCCAAGCCCGCCAGGAGCGCCGCGCCGCCGAGCGCAAAACCAGAAAAGCAGAAATTCGAAGAAGCAAAGCCGGCCTTCTACCGGAGCCCCCTCTCCCTCCAGACACCGCGCCCGCTCACGTCGCCCCCGCACCGGATCACTCCGCGCCGCCAACCGTTACCCTGACTGACTGGATCGAAAGCGCCCGCAAACGCAATTTCCCCAACGGACTTCCGCAGTCCACCACTCCCCAGCTTGAGTTCGTTTCGCAAAACGCCCCCGCCAACCGCGCCGCCATAAATCGAGCTAACGCCCAACTCTCCACCGGGCCCCGCACCTCTCACGGCAAACTGGCGTCCTCTCGTAACTCGACCACGCACGGCCTCGCCTCCGGCCAGCCTCTCATCGCCGGCGAAGATCCAGCCGCCTTCGAAGCCCTCCGCGCCGGTCTCTTGCATGACCATCAGCCCGTGAACTCCACCGAAACCTTGCTGGTGAACCAAATGGCCCAGTCCCATTGGCTCCAGCAGCGCGCCGTCCGCCTCCAAAATGACTGCTTCAATGAATCCGGCGTGGACGAAAGAAGCCTCTCGCTCTTCCTCCGCTACGGCAACACTCATAGCCGCGCGTTTTACAAAGCTCTCGCCGATCTACAACGCCTGCAAAAGGAACGCCGCCAAGCAGAGCGTGTCCAGCAAAGCCCGCAGCGTGTCGCGCAAAGCCCGCAGCATGGCTTCGTTTCGCACAACACGGCTAAGCTCAGCCGCAGTGATGACTTCGTTCTGCCGATTCCTCTTGCCAATCCGCTCGGAAGCAGGCACGCCGCTCCAAAAACGCTTAATCAGAAGGTCTGACATCCTTGATGCTCACGCACCAAGACTCCTACCAGCGGGTTAGCGTTCTAAATAATCCACTATTAGATAACGTTTGCTGGAGAGAAAGGTTAATTGATTGGCTTCGGCGAATTTGGCTATTTGGATATACTGCGTTTTCGCTGAAGAAAAGCATTCAAACTAAGTCGCGGTGATCAGCCAGGTGGATGGTACAGCAGTTGCATGTAGTAGCTCCGACGGGGAAATGAAATATGTTTCTCTCGAAAAGGAAGCTTTACTAAACATGAGACCAGATCAGGCAATCAACTTCTTGCAGGGGCTAGGTTATAGCGTCGTCAGCCTTCCCAAGGGCGACCTCAAACCCGGCCAGACTCTGCTCCGAACGAACAAAAAAGAACTCACGCGCCTAGGCGATCTCAGCACCATTATCGCGCCTGGAGATACTATGTTTCCGGCGTTGAGTACGGACAACGTTGCTCCCACCGGTATCTCTGGAAAGCAGAGCAGTTCGGTCGATCTCGACATTGGTTTAAACATACTCGGCAACATTCTGACGGCACTCTCCGGAACCAGCCTCAGTGTCGACGCCGGCTTTAAAAACAACAAGTCGGTGACCTTTGCCTATCAAGACGTGCTTGAGGATCACATTACGCTCGATCAACTGGACCAGTATCTGTCGTCATCCACTCTCAGGCCGAACCAGAATATGGTTCGCGCTCAGTTCAGTCAAAATAATGTTTTTGTTCTTGTCTCTGCCATCAAGAGCAAGAGCATTTCCGTTAATGCGCAGGCTGACAACGACGTGTCGGGTCAGGTAAGTGTGCCGGTGATACAAGGCATAGCTGGCGGTTCGCTTAAAGTCGACCTGAGCAGGGCCGCCCAGGGGCAGGTTACCTTTACAGGAGCAAATCCGGTCGTGTTCGGATTCAAAGCCGTGCAGCTCTTCGCGGACGCCAACGCCAACTACACGGTATTGAAGCCTGCCCCGGACGGCACGTATGTAACGAGGGGCGCTGAATCGTTGACCGACAAAGATGCTTCCATTCTGAGTCTGAACGGCGCGGGCATATTCTTCAACGTCGCTGATGAGAGAACAGCAACCGCGGCGCAGGGCAAAGCCTAACTTTTGGCGCCCGGTCGAAAGGCTGGAGTAAGAAATGGCTCATAGAGCACTTGTAATTGGAGTCGACGATTACGTCGGGCAGGCAAACCTTAAGCTACACGGGGCCGTGGCGGACGCGGTCTCAATAACCAAGTGGTTGGTTGACCCTGCTGGCGGCGCAGTGCCTCCTGCCAATGTGGCGCTGCTCACCAGTCCTGCGCTGGAGCCTGTACCGCCTCAATTGAGCGGCGTCGTTTGCATCGGATCAGCTACTTGTCAGACAATCAACCAGCAGCTTATCGATCTACCGGACAAAGCTGCCGACCCCGATGATCGCTTGTACTTTTACTTTTCCGGACACGGACTCACAGCCCCCACCGATATCGCCCAAGAAGCCATTCTGCCGGCCGATTTCACCATCGCCACCGCTGGCGTGGCAATGGGTATTCGCTCCATCCTCGAATGGCTCAAAACAAGCAAGTACAACCAGCAGTTCGTCTTTATCGACGCTTGCCGGAACGCCATAGTAAGCCAACGTTTTCTCATTGGCGGCTTCTCCCTGGTTCCGGAACTAACGCGTTTGCGCGCCCAGGTTGAGCAGTTTGTCTATATGTCGACATCGCGCGGCCTCACCGCCGCCGAGGCCCAAGTCATCGGAAATACTCGCGCCGGCGTATTTACTCAAGCGCTGGTCGACGGCTTGCGCGGGGCGGGGAACGCCAAACTCTACAATGTTGCGCGACTTACTTACGAAGTAACTTCGAGTAGCGTTTTGCCTTATCTGGTGAACCGGGTGCGCACGCAGATTGCGAAACTAATGCTTCCGAATGGAGCCGATCCAACAGCTTTCCTGCAGACGCCCACACTTTCCGGTGAGCGCTTCAGTGATCCCGTGATCTGCTCATTTTCACGCGATTGCATCGACGAGGTCACGCTAACTTTGCACGTCGATCCAAGTGAAGCTTGGCCTGCCTCTACGCTTCTGGTCGAACGCGACGACGTCGAAGTTCACAAAGTGCCTGCTCCGCTGAATGGTCCGTGTCGGATTAAGTTGGCGCCCAAGGAGTATTCGGTCACTGCTAATGCAAGTTCCTACACTTCCACCCCTTCCACGTGGCCGTTGAACCTTTACGAAGATACGGAATTAGCGTTTACGATGACTGCCGCTGTCCACTCTAGTGCCGCCGCCGCCGGCGCTAGTCTGTCCCCCGTCCCTTTGGTAAGTTGCGCGCCGGCCCACCTTGAAATGCGAATCCAATCGGGACCATCTTCTCCCGCTGAGGCCGTGATTGCTGACTCAGCGCCACCCGCTTCTTCCGCGCCACCATCTACATCCGGAACTGCTTCGCTAACGGTGACAACCGCCGATGACTCGAGTCCGCTTGAAATCGAGTGCACTGGCAAGGAGCGGCTGGCATGCGCCCGTCAGATTGTGACCAGCGGAACACATTCCATCACGGCCACGCTCAGCCCCGGCATTTACGTGGCGCGCCTGCGCGCTCCGAACGGAAGATGCGTGGAGAAACTCGTGAACCTGCTGGGCGGCGCACAGGAGAGTATCGCGCTGGAACCACCCAAACTCTCAGAGACCGACCTGATCGCTGCCCTTGCCGGCGACGTCGGGTTTACCTCTGAGAATGGCGCCATGCAGCTTTCCGATAGCTCTGGCCTGACATCGCTCGCGTGGGTTCGGCTCTCTACAATTCTCTCTGCCGCGGCCACCGCGCAGGTTCTCCCTGCTAAGACACTGACGGCCCAGAGACTGCGGTCTCTCGGACTCAACACCTTGCAGAATGTTCTCGACGGCCGCGTCGGGTCTGCCCTTCAAGTTCTCTTTGGTGACGAACTACCCTCAAACACCGGAGCGCCCTCCCCGCCGACTGATTCGGGTTCAGAGACTGCCCAACATGCGGAACTTACCTCCATTAGCGTTGCCTGCTTCTCCCTTGATGCCCTTCGTATCGAAGAGGAGAGGAGTCCTACAATTTTGCCCGGTTTCCAATTCATCGCCGAGCACTCCTTGGCGCTCGAACCGGGCTGCTACTGGTTAAGTATCCGCGACCCGGGCTCCCCCGGCACCTTTATCCCCGTCACGATTTCGAAGGATCGAGTAACCAATTTAGTATTTACTCGCAACGTACGCGGCAGGGTATCCATCTTCGTCTACCAGCCATCGGCGAACAGCAACGCGCGGAAGACCATGCAGAGCGAACGCCGGGCTGAAATGGCGCAACGCTATCTCATGAGCGGCCAGATGGGCGACGCAGGCCTTTTGTCAGCGCCACCAGGCGCCAGCCCAAATGTGAACGAGCTCTTGGTTGGAGGAAGCTCCGATCCCATCGTCGGTCTTTTGGGCGCCTTTCTTTCGCTTCATTCTGTTGAGGCCGGACGGCCGCAGGCATCACCCAAAGATCCGGCAACACTCCCGGCAGTGGAGACGATGGCCGAGTATTTGCCGGAAACGTTTCCTTATTTCCCTGATAGTCATGTGCTCAAAGCCGAAATCCAGATGAAGCAAGGCCGAAACGCCGCTGCGAGAGATGCCGTACACCGGGCCTTGGAGGCCGGTGTGCCGATATTTGATGACGGGCTGCTGCGGCTTTGTAAGCTCATCGATTCGCTCGTGATTGAGCACCCACGCACCTCGCTCATCAGGAACGTTCTGCAGAATCGCATACCCGGTATGCTTTGGACCGTTTGCAGCCTGAAGGATCCAGCGAAGCTGACATTGAACTCTGTACCCGCGCCGGCCGCCTGGGCTTGATGCGCTAACACGTTAAGCGCTTAGCCTCACATCCTTGATGCTCACCGACCAGGACCCGTACCCGCGCTTGCGCCCACTCGGGTCATCCTCAATCTGAAACAGAACATCCAGTTTTGTGCCCGGCTCTAAAAACGCCGCGCGATCCGCGAAATTCCAGGCTTTCGAGAAAAGCAGCCGTCCATTCTGGCGAAGAGGTACGTTGAAATGCTTGCCTGCCGACAGCGCTTTCGCTGGTCCCGCAACCTCCACTCCACGCGCATAAAACAACGGACACGCGTTGCCGAAACCAAACGGCCCCAGCGCCAGCACTTGCTCGATCGAATCATCCGTCAGTTCCGCGAACGAAACTTCGGCGTCAGCGGCGTACTCGGGGCACAAGTCGTGTGCGGCCAATTTCGTCGCGGCAAATTCGCTGAACTGCTGCCGGAAGTTGGCCAGGTGTTCGGCATGCATTGTCACCCCTGCGGCTTGCCGGTGCCCACCGAATTTCTTGAACAGCCCCGGCATGCTTTCAAGCGCCTCTAGCAAATGAAACGCGGGAATGCTGCGCCCTGAACCGGACAGGCCCGCGGACTCATTCTCCACTGCCGCCGCATCACTCAGGACAAAGACAGGACGGCTGAAGCGTTCCACAAGACGGCTGGCAACAATGCCCAAGACGCCAAGGTGCCAGCCCGCACCCGCGAAGACCATCCCCGCCTGATCGTAAGAAACAGCTTCCTCTTCACATTGCTTCAGGATCGTGTCCACGATCTCACTCTCCACCTGCTGGCGCTCGCGATTTAACGTATCCAGCTGCCCGGCCAGCTCACGCGCCCGCTCCGGATCCGCCGTAAGGAACAGTTCAATTACATCGTGCGCGGTTGCCATCCGTCCCGCCGCGTTAATACGCGGCGCCAGCCGAAAGGCAACCTGGTGTGCCGAAGGAGACTCTCCCAAGTCGAAGCCTGCCACGACGAGAAGCGCTCGAAGGCCGTGGTTACGCACGTCGCGCAGCCCGGAAAGTCCACGCCGCACGATCACGCGATTCTCGCCCGTGAGCGGAACAATATCGGCGACAGTCGCAATGGCCACCGGCTTCAGAAACGAATCCAGCAGCGCTGCTTGCCGCCCCGCCGTCATGCCGCTGCTGCTGAGCAGAGCTTGAACCAACTTGAACGTCACCCCCGCGCCGCACAGATTCTTGTTCGGATACTCGCAGTCGCGCCGATTCGGATTTAGAACTGCCAGCGCCGGCGGCAGTTCAGCTTCCGGCAGATGATGATCGGTGACGATGACATCCATGCCCAGGGCCTTCGCGTGCCGCACCACTTCACCGGCGCGAATGCCCGTGTCCACACTGACGATCAATCTGACGCCGCTCTCCGCCGCCGTTCGATCACCTCGCTGCGCATCCCGTAGCCTTCTTTCAGGCGATGCGGAATGTGAAAATCGGCTTCCCCGCCCAGCATTTCTATCGCCTTTTTCAGCACCACGATCGACGCGGTGCCGTCGACATCGTAATCGCCATAGAGAAGCACTCGTTCGCGACGCTCGATAGCCACCAGCAGTCGCTCAACGGCGCGATCCATGTCGCGCATATCGAATGGATTATGCAAGGCAGTCAGATCGGGAGAAAGGAATGCAGTGGCGGAAGCCGCATCACCGTAGCCGCGACGCACCAATACCGCCGCAACCAGCCGCGGCACGCCCAGCTTCTTTTGCAACTCGGAGATTGCATCAGCCGCAACCTCAGGCAGAAGCCAACGCGCTGCAGGACGCACCCAGCGCGGGGCGGTAGTGACCGGAGCGGCCATTAATTCCCCATCCGCTAGTTATTAGAAAAGTAACCGCCCAGAGTACCGTTATCCTGTTCCTCTTCTTCGGTCGCCGCATCCAGCTCCGCGAGAATTTCAGCCAGCGCGTCATACCACTCTGTATGCAGCTCGTAAATGTAGATCAGGCTATCCACGCAAAAGGAGAGTTCCACTGAGCAGGTAAAGCCTTCATAAGCGCGGAGCTGGCGTAATCGCGATTCGAAATTGCGCTTTTCATCGCGCGTGAAATCGCTCTCCTCCAGCTGATCCAAGGCTTCATCGATCTGATCCAGAGAAAACGCCTGATGATGGAATACGAAAATTTTCGCGCCCGCTTTCTGTGCGGCGCTGAAAAACTCCCGGAAGTCGGGATGAAACTCCGTGTCCCAGGCCACCTGATTCAAAGTGTCCGACATCCGATGGTAGCCGTGAAAAACAGCCACTCCCAGTTCATCCAGATAGGCCTGTATTTCTGTTCGTAAAGTTTCCAGATCGAGAGCCATCCGCTTCAACCTATCAGATCCTGGGACCCAAACCCACAAGGCTCGTCAGAAGCCTCGAAAAACGTCCTGATCCGGTAACCTCCATTTGCCTGGGCACATCGTTAGGCAAGGGGATCTTGGAACTTTTTGAAAGCGAGCACTAACCGATTTTGCTGCGCCTCAGTAGTCTCTTCCTGTTTCTCTCGGCCGCTTCCTGCCAGGCACTGCTGGCACAGAGCGGATTCGTAAAGTCCGCTGACCAACCCATCCCGGGCGCCACCGTCAGCGTGACCCAGGGCGCCCAAACCTTGTCCACCGTTACCGATCCCGATGGGCACTACGTGTTCCCGCCACTCGCCGCCGGCGCCTGGACCGTCCGGGTCGAGATGTTCGGCTTTAACGCCTTCAAGAAAGACGTGGATTACGCCGCGGCCACGGGGCCGGTCAACTTCGAGCTACAGTTGACGCCTTCACCCATCCTTGAGCGGCTGCGCCAGTTCGCGGCCCGAGGAAATGGCGCAAGCTCAAACGGGACCCGGTCTAATAGCCCAGCGCCCGCCGGCGGTGCGCGCGCTGGCGCAAGCGGTCAGCAGATCGACACTGACCTGCAATCGGCCTTGAACTCAGACGCCCAAGGCGCAGCCGCCACGCCCACCGGAGCCCAAAGCGCCAACGACGCCTTCCTGGTCTCCGGAAGCTTGAGCCCCGGTGTCGCCCAGGGCGGCCAAGCGGATTCCGGGCCCGACATGAGACTCATGGGTCAAGGCCAAAACGGTATCAGCGCTTCTGACGGCATGACCGGCAGCGTTCCCGGTTTTGGTAGCGCTACCGGTGGAGCGCCCGCCGGCGGCTTTGGTGCCGGGGGACTCGGCGGGGGCGGCGGCGGATTCGGCAGAGGCGTTGGTGGTTTTGGGGGCCCAGGTGGCCGCGGCGGCGCGCGAAGCCCGGGGCAAACCGCCGGTGCGGTGTTTGGCAACCGACGTCGGCGTAATCAAGAAATCCACGGCCAGGCCTCGTTCTCGCTCACCAATTCCGCCGTGAACGCTAAGCCCTTTTCCTTAAACGGGCTCGATGTCCCGCAAGCCGCTTACGCGCAAAGTCGCTTCAGCCTGGTCCTCGGGGGTCCGCTGCTGATCCCCAAGATCGTTAAAGACCCCAAGACCCAGTTCTTCCTCAGCTATTTCGGAACCCGCGCCCGCACCCCGCAATTGTTCACCGAAACCGTGCCTACCGCCTCCGAGCGCATCGGCGACTTTTCCCAGGCCACACAGTCGCCCGGAACTTCAGCCAGGAATGTGCCCATCACAATTTTTCAGCCCGGCGCGGGAACACGCACCCCTTATCCGAACAATGTGATTCCAGCCAACCTGTTGAACCCGCTGGCGCTGAGTTTGCTCAAATTTTATCCCTTGCCGAATCAGCCCGGTTCCGCCAATAACTATCAATTTGAAACGGCACAGGCCAATAATACGGACAATCTCGGGGTGCGCGTCCAGCGCAGCATCACTAGGAAGGATCGCCTCTCCGCCAATGTGCAGTACCAGCGTCGCGCCGGCACAACCGCGCAGCCGTTCGGATATTCCGACACCAGGAGTGGTTACGGACTGAATACGCAATTGCAATGGACACGCAACATTTCGGCAACCGCCATCAGCAACGCCCAAATTGTCTTCAACCGCAACTACACGGAAATCACGCCCTATTTTTCACATTTTTCAAACATCGAAGCGCAGTTGGGAATTCAGAACGGATCTTCCAATCCGCTTGATTACGGGCCGCCCACCCTGAACTTCACGAACTTCGCCTCCTTGAGCGATTCCGCACCCACTCTCAATCGCAATCAGACGTTAGGCGCCAATGAGAGCGTCACCTTATTAAAGGGGACTCACACTGTTCAATTAGGTGGGGGCTACACGCGTTCCGACTTGAGCACGCGCACAGACCCCAATGCGCGCGGCGCCTTGAACTTTACCGGTCAAGCGACAAGCCAGCTGTCCGGAACCACGCCGGTCACTGGCACCGGCTACGACCTCGCCGACTTTCTGCTGGGCTATGAGCAATCCAGTTCCATTCAATACAGCGGCGTCAGCGATTACTTCCGCCAGAACCAAGCCTTCGGCTACGCGCAAGACGAGTGGAAGGTGCGGTCAAATCTCACCTTGACCGCCGGCGTGCGATACGAGTACTTCTCGCCCTTCACCGAAAAGTATGGACGCTTGGCAAACCTCGACATAGCACCTGGGTTTTCAAACGTGGCCGTGGTCACGCCGGGCGGCTCGGGCCCGTATACGGGTGCGTTTCCGAACGGACTCATCAACCCCGACCGCAACAACTTTTCACCACGCTTGGCGCTGGCCTGGAAGCTGACACGATTTAAAAAGTCCACCGTGGTCCGGGCCGGTTACGGCATCTACTACAACGGGCAGGCCTACCAACAGTTCACCACCATTCTGGCCGAGCAACCGCCCTTCGCCACCTCGCGAAGCGTAAACACCAGCACTGCGAACCTGCTGACCTTGACCAACGGATTTTCGGCGACCGTGCCGAATCAGATCACCAATACATTTGCCGTCGACCGGTCTTACCGGACGCCTTATGCCGGCGCCTGGAACGTCTCCCTGCAGCGCGACTTAGGCAGCGGATTCTTTACCGAACTGCTCTATATGGGCACCAAGGGTACTCGCTTAGACGTGCGGACGGCGCCCAATCTGCAGCCGGCCGGAACCACCGCCACCCTCACCCAAACCAACCAACTGGGCAATGCATCGGGCTTTATATATGATCAGTCCGTCGGCAACTCCATCTTCAACGCGCTTCAGGTGCGTGTGCAGCGGCGATTTAACCGCGGCATCTCGCTGAACCTTCTCTATCAATACGCCAAGTCGATTGACGATTCTTCAACGCTCGGAGGGGGCGTGGCAACCGTCGCTCAGAATTGGCAGAACATCGCAGCAGAGCGCGGGCTTTCGAGCTTTGACGTTCGTCATGAGCTTACGGCAAACTTTGTATGGACCTCGCCCGTCGCTGGCCCTGGGTCCCATATGGCCTCCGACAGCAAGCTGGCTCGGCTGTTAAAGGATTGGCAGCTCAGCGGCGCGCTCACGGCGCAAACCGGCAACCCGCTCACCGCCCGCGTGTTGGGAAATACCACTCAGCTCGCCCAGACCAACGGTGCGGGCAGCCAGCGTGCCAATTCCACTGCGCAACCTATTGAATCCGCGACAGGGTTCTTCAATCTGGATGCCTTCGCCGTGCCGCCGCAAGCCACCTTTGGGAATGCCGGCCGCAACACGATTCCGGGGCCCGGCCTGGTCAACCTGAATTTGGCCTTCGCACGCTCCTTCAACCTCAGCGAGCGTCGGCGAATTGAGTTTCGTCTCGAGGGAAACAACGTGCTGAATCATGTGAATTACACCAACTTGTACACGGTGGTGAATTCGGTCAACTATGGGCTGCCGAGTGCCGCCGGCGCGATGCGCACTCTAAATGCTGTCGTGAGGTTCCGCTTTTGAAAATTTCAACTGTATTGCTGGCCATGGTGTTGACCACCCGGCCGATCTCTCCCCAAGCCGCCCCATCGCGCGCCACGTTTTCGGCAACCACCAACGTGGTCATCGTGAACGTGACCGTTCTCGACCGCAACGGAAAGCCCATCGAGAACCTCACCAAAGACGACTTTGAAGTGCTGGAAGACGGCAAGCCGCAGAAACTCCAGGCCGCCGATCTGCAAAGGCTGAATACAAAGGTTCTGGCCCCGGCGAATTCGCCCGCCGCCCAGCCCGCGCCCCAGCCCAAGGGCTACAACCCGGAGACAGAGAAAGCCACCTTTCAGACCGGCATGATCTCGAAGTATCAGGACCGCCGCCTCATGGTCCTGCTGTTCGACTTCTCCTCCATGCAGCCCGCCGAGCAGATCCGCGCCAAGCAGGCTGCCGTCAAATTCCTCAGCTCGCAGATGACCTCAAGCGACACGGTCGCCATCATGACCTACCGCACGTCCATTCAGACGGTGCTCGACTTTACCTCAGATCGCGACCTGCTCATTAACACCATCAACAAATTTCGCATCGGTGAATCGAGTGAAAACGCCATCGTGGCCGCCGAGGGCGCCGATGCTCAGGACCAGAGCGGCACGTTTGTCGCGGATGAGACAGAGTTCAACATCTTTAATGCCGACTTGAAGCTCGCCGCCTTGCAGGATGCCGCGCGCAAGCTGGGCCAGTACCCCGAGAAAAAAGCGCTCATTTACATCTCGAGCGGTATTCAGAAGAACGGCGTCGACAACCAATCCCAGCTGCGGGCCACCGTGAATACCGCCGTGCGGGCGAACGTCGCCTTCTATCCCATTGATGCTCGCGGGCTTTCCGCCTTGGTTCCCGGCGGAGACGCCACCCAGGCCGCTGCCGTGGGCAACAACCTGTATAGCGGGGCGGGGCAGCGCTCACTCAAAGAGAATTTCAACAATCAGCAGGAGACGCTCGCCACCCTCGCCCTCGACACCGGCGGCAAGGCAATGCTCGATTCAAATGACCTGACGGAGGGTATGCGCCAAGTGCAGCAGGACTTCGCCAGCTATTACGTGCTTTCCTACGTCAGCACCAATCCCGCCATTGACGGAAGGTACCGGCGCATTCAGGTCAAGCTGGCCGCCCGCGATGCCGGCCTGCGCGCCAAAATTGATTACCGCCAGGGCTATTACGCCCCCACTACCTTCGCGCGCATGCAGGATGTAGATAAGGAGGCGCAGCTTTCCCAAGCCTTGCTGTCTGACAATCCCGTCACTGATCTGCCGGTCGCCGTCGAAATCGACTATTTCCGGCTCGACAAGGGCAAGTATTTCGCTCCCATCTCGGTGAAGATTCCAGGTTCCGCCTTGGCCTTCCATAGCAAGGGAAGCAAGCAGGCGACAGAACTCGACTTTATCGCCGAAGTCTTCGATGCCCGCAACCGCCCCGCGGCAACAGTTCGCGACACCATTCCGTTGCAGGTCGACCAAGGAACCGCTGGCCAAGTCGTGCGCAAAAGCCTGCAATATGACACCGGAGTCACCCTCACCCCGGGCAGCTACAAGCTGCGCTTCGTCGCGCGTGAGAACGGCGAGGGTAAGGTCGGAACCTTTGAAACGCCCTTTACCATTCCCGATCTGGCCTCGGGCAGAGCGCTGCGCATCAGCTCCCTCATCTTGAGCAATCAGCGCGAGCCCGTCAGCCGGCAGGTGGCGGGCGTCAAGAACAACAAGAAGCTGACCGACAACAATCCATTGATCGAAAACGGCCGGCAGCTCATGCCCAATGTGACGAAGGTGTTCCGTCCAGGGCAGAATCTGCTGGCCTATGTGGAAGTGTATGATCCAGTCATCCCCGACAGCCTGCCGCAAAACTTCCGGCGGGCCGATGTTGAAGCGACTCTGGCGCTCTACCAGAACGAAAAGAAGGTCTTCGAAACCAAGCCCGCTCGCGCCAACCGCCTGAGTGAAAAGCGAAGCGGCACGTTGCCCGTGTGGCTCGAACTGCCCGTATCCCAGCTTCAGCCGGGGAAGTACGATTGCCAAGTGACTCTGATTGACGAGTTCGGCCGGAAGTTCGCGTTTCCCAGAGCATTCTTGGCCGTATTGCCCGCCGCCACAGAGGGAGCTAAGCCGGAGACGGTGGGGAGCGGGACTTTTTAAGCTACGCAGCATCTACATACCTGCCGAAGTGTATCTCATAAGCGTGATAAAATACCCCTATGCGATTTCGTTATAGCTACCCACGAGAGAGCTTGTCGGCCTGCACGAAGAAAGTTGCCGTCGTGGCCGGCCTTGTGTTCCTTCCCCTCACGATCACGCTTGAGAAAATTGCCCATGCCAGGCCGCTTGAATCTAGCAAACCTCTGCAACCTCTAACTCCCCTTCAGCTTGGCAATTCCGACCCACGAACCATTCGCCTCAAGAATTTCCTCTCTCGCTTGCATTGCCCAGTCACTAACCTTTCTGAAGAATTTGTTCATGCGGCTGATGACAATCAGCTCGATTGGCGGCTCCTCCCGAGTATCTCCGTGGTGGAGTCAGGTGGAGGAAAGGCTTACCGCAACAACAACATATTCGGCTGGAACAACGGCGCCCAGCTCTTTCCCACCATTCGCGCCGGGCTGAACGAAGTAGCCTTCAAGTTAGGCAGGAGTCCTCTCTACCGCCATCGCGATGTTCTCGGAAAATTGAAGGTCTACAACCCCGACGAGAGTTACGCCGTCTCCGTTATGGACGTGATGAACCGAATCAGTCCCGTAGCTAACTTAAAACCCGTGAGGCGGCTCGTCCGGCGCCAAAACGAATTCGTCTACGCAACCGACTAGTGGCGAGAAAGCCGAAACCGAGCGGCGACTGGCTAGTAGCTAGCACATAGCAACTCAAAACTAAGAATACGAAGCGGTCAGGCCGGCAAGGCCCGACCGCTTTTTGCTTTTAACGTTCCGGCAAGCAAACAAACAAACGACAAGGAACCCGCTAGCCTTACCTGTATGCTCATCTTAGCTTCCGCTTCCCCGCGGCGACACGAGCTTCTGCAAGCCGCGCGTATCGAACACTTAGTCCGTCCCACCCACGTCCCGGAGCATCGCCAACCGGGTGAGCCGCCGGCTGCCTTCGTGCAGCGGCTAGCCGAAGAAAAGGCCCGAGCCGCTTCCGGCGCTCCTCAGGAGACGGTGCTCGGTGCCGACACGGTTGTCTGTCTCGACGGCGAGGTATTAGGCAAACCCGTCGATGATCTGGAGGCTGCCCGCATGCTCCGTCTCCTCGCCGGACGCGAGCACTGGGTCCACACGGGGATCTGTATTTTGTCCGGCAAACGCAGAATACTTGACCTGGCTAGTACCAGAGTTTCCTTCCTCCCACTCACCGAAGAAGACATTCAGGAGTACACTCGAAGCGGGGAGCCAAGAGACAAAGCGGGAGCTTACGCGATCCAGGGACGCGCCTCTATATTCGTCCGCGCGATAGAGGGGTGTTACCACAATGTGGTCGGTTTGCCGGTTTCGCTCGTCTATCGTCACTTGAAGTCGCTATGAAGCAGCTGTTGTCTGCGGCCGCGTTGGCTGCATTGGCTTTGCTTGTTTTGCGGGGGCAACCGCAAACAGCCGACTGGCGGGGCCAAGGCATCCTCTTTCTCGACCACTCGCTTAACGCGCGCTTACATCCCGTTCCAGTCCAAGCCGTGCATTTAGGCGATGGGTTCTGGAGTTCGCGGCGCTGGGTCACCACTGAGCGCAGCTTGCCCACCCTGCTTGAGTTGCTGGAAGAACACGGCGTTGTGGATAACTTCCGCCGTATTTCAGGCCGCAAGAACGTCCCGCGCCGCGGCCCGCTCTATACCGATTCCGACCTCTACAAATGGATCGAGGCAGCCTCCTGGGCCATCGCTTCCAATGAAACCCCCGATTCCGATAAACAGAAGTTCCGTGGCGAAATCGATTCGCTAACCTCCGACATTGTTGCCGCCCAGGAGTCCACCGGATATCTGAACACCTATTGGATAGGCGATAAGGCCCACCTTCGTTTCACCGAACTCACGCGTTCCCATGAGGACTACTGCCTGGGACATTTGATCCAGGCCTCGATCGCCTACTATCGCGCCACCGGCAACCGCACCTTGCTCGATGCCGCCATCCGCTTTGCCGATTATGTCGTCGACAATTTCGGCCCATCCAAGCGCCCATTCGTCACCGGCCACCCGGAACTCGAAATGGCTCTGGTGGAACTCTACCGCACCACCGGCCAAGCGAAATACCTGGACTTCACCCGCTACCTGTTTAGCGGGGTAGAGCGTGACCGCCTGAAGCTCAAGGATTCAGACGTGAAGTATATGTTCAGCGGAAGTCCTTTCACGGCGCGCACCGTCTTTGAGGGCCATGCCGTGCGAGCCCTTTATGCCGCCTCCGGCGCGACCGATTACTTCACCGAGGCGGGCGATCCCGCTTACAAGAGAACCCTTGATCTGCTCTGGACCGATCTCACCATGCGCAAGATGTACATCACGGGTGGCGTGGGCTCGCGCTCGGCAGGAGAGAGTTTCGGCGATCCCTACGAATTGCCTAGCGATCAAGCCTACGCCGAGACCTGTGCCGGGGTCGCGAACGTCATGTGGAATTTCCGCCTGCTCGCCCTCACGGGCGATGCCGCCTACGCCGATGTGCTGGAACGTGCGCTCTACAACGGAGCCAATTCCGGAATGTCGCTTTCGGGCACGCTGTACTGCTATCGGAACCCTTTGGCTTCGAATGGCGAAAAGCTGCGCGCTGCCTGGTACGACACGACGTGCTGCCCACCCAATATCGAGCGCCTCTTTGAATCGCTACCCGGATACTTTTACGCCACCACCCGCGACGGTGTCTACGTGAATTTATTTCACAATTCGGAGCTCGACTGGCACCTTCAGGACGGCACCGGCCTCAAAATCTCCCAGACGACGAATTATCCCTGGAGCGGTGACATCAAGCTGACGATCATTCCGGAGCGCCCGTCGGAGTTTACGGTCTATGTTCGCTGGCCCTCGTGGTCCGCTTCAGTCGATGTCCAAGTGAACGGGCAGACGTTTGACTCGAGCAGCGCCCGCCGGGGAGCCTATCTCCCCATTTCACGGAACTGGAACCGGGGCGATTCCGTATCTATTTCGTTCCCCATGCCCCCGACGCCGATGGTCTCGAACCCGCGCAGCACCGACACCTACGGGCGCGTCGCCATGCAACGGGGCCCCTTGGTCTATGCCTTGGAGCAAATGGACCAAAACGGGACAGCACTAGGGGACATTTTTATACGTCCCAGCGGCCCGATCACGGCTGAAGTCCGCAAAGAACTGCTGGGCGGGGTCACGGTTCTAAAGGTCTCGGGCCAAGTAGCCGAAAGAGCACTAGGAGAGGAGTTCCTCTATCAGCCGCTTGGGGCGCCCCATACGAAACGCCCTCTTACTCTAACGTTTATTCCCTACTACGCGATGGGAAATAGGGAGCCTACGCCGATGGAGGTGTGGGTGCCGATTTCGAAATTTGACTCGCCCTCGAGCGCGGTATCGGCGTCGCTGCCAGACCGGCGCTCCGATTCGAAGTAGGCCGCACAATGGGTTAGGGGGTGCCAAGCCTTCAAACAAGGTCAAAAAGTGTGTAAACTCAATGATATCCGGTCCAAACCGTTACTCAAAGCCATGCCCAGTCTTTCTCTTCCTTTACATTCCGGTGCGCTAGCCGTCGGCCTCCTGTTAGGCTTCCCGTTTCTCTCGGGGGCGCAGCAGCAAACGCCTCCCGCGTCCTCCACCGAGCCGCAGAATCCAGCGCCGCTGAACCCGCCTCCTCAGAATCCGGCGCCCCAGAATCCGGTGCCCATTACGCCGTCTAAACCTGCCCAGGGCGCCGTCCCTACGGCCGGTGGCGCTCCCGTCGATTCCGGCACATATAAAGTCGGCCCGGCAGATGTCCTGTTGATTCGGGTATGGAACGAACCGGCGTTTACCGGTCCGGTCGCCGTCAATGAGGGCGGAAAAATCACCCTGCCTCTGGTTGGTGAAGTACCGGCCGCCGGCAAAACTCCTTTAGAGATACAGGCCGACCTGTCCGAATCTTTGAAGAAGTTCGTCGTCAGGCCGTTGGTCACGGTGACGGTGCAAGAAGTCGGAAGTAAAAGGTATTACATGGACGGCCTGATTGCTCGTCCCGGCGAGTACGCTCTCGTCGTGCCGACCACCATCCTTGAAGCCGTGAGCCGGGCGGGTGGCCCGCAGGATTTTGCCAACCTGAAGCGCATCTATATCTTGCGCGGAGACCAACGCATTTATTTCAACTATAAAGACGTGATGCATGGCAAGCATATGGAAATGAACATCAAGCTGGAACCCGGCGACCACATTGTCATCCCGGGCGGATTTTAATTCGGACCGTCAGTTTAAGCAGGATCGTTTTAAGCAGGAACCGTTAATTTATGTTGGATAGCCTTTCTGTACCGCGCCGCTCCTTCGATTTCGAAGATTACATCGACATTCTCAGGCGGAATTTCCGTTGGATCATTGCGCCCGCCTTTCTCGGCCTCGTGATCTCCACCGTCTCCGCCTACCTGATGCAGGATACCTACTACTCGGCCGCACTCATTCGCGTCACTCCGCAACAGATCTCCTCTGATGCGTTTACGTCGCTCGCCAGCCAGGATGTGGGCGACCGCCTCACCAGCATGGCCCAAACTATCCTGAGCCGTAACACGCTGGCCAGCATTATCAATCAGCACGGTCTCTACAAAAAAGAGCTGCAGAGGGCGCCCCTTGAAGATGTCATCGAGGGCATGAAGAAGGCGATCAATATCTCGTCCGCTGGCGGTACCTCAGCGGGCCAGCGCTTCCTGCCGTCGATGCAGGTCGGCTTCTCCTACTCCGATCCTCGCACGGCACAGAGCGTATGCGAGGATCTGGTCTCCAAATTCATGGACTTAAGCAGCGGTGCCGAAGTTAACAACAAGGCAAATGTCAGTGTTTTTATTACGGACGAAATGAATCAGGCCAAACGCGACCTGGACGGCCTGGAACAGAAGCTGAGCGACTACCGGGCAAAGAACGCCGGCCATCTGCCAGAAGAAATGCAGATGAACATGCAGCAAATGAGCGCGTTGGGCAGCCGGGTCGACGGTCTAAACCAACAGGCCAACCGGAACTCGGAGCAGCGCATGATGCTCGAACAGGAACTCAGCATTGCCAAGGATCGCGCGGCGGCGCTGCATTCGCCGCAAGCGCAGGCCCAGAACGTCAAGGTTGCCGCCCTGGATGGCCAGATCGAAACTCTTGAAAACAGCATTTCCGCGATGCGGGAGCGCTATACCGAGAGCTATCCCGACCTGCAGGCGGCTAAGGATCAGTTGGCGTTCTTGAAGCGCCAGCGTGAAACTGCCTCGAAGGAAAAGCCCGGCAAGATTGATAACTCTACCGAGAGTGCCATGGTAGGCCGGGAACGCCAGGACATAGCGGATTCGATTGTAAGACTTCAGACTCAATTGAAGGCGAACGCCATGGATGCCAAGCTGATCAATGGCGATCTGGCCGGCGCCAATTCGGGTCTGCGTACCTACGAAGGGCGCTCGCAGGGAATGCCCGCCGGCGATAAAGAATACGGGGATCTTCTGCGCGACCGTGATCTTGCGAAGCAGCGCTATATTGACCTCGAGGTCAAATCGGAAAAGGCGAACGTATCCATGGATATCTCGCGCCAAAAACAAGGTGAAACTCTGGAGTTGCTTGATGCGGCATCGCTGCCCATCTCACCGGTAGCGCCCAAACGCCAGACCATCATTCCCGTGGGCGCGGTGGTCGGCCTTGTCATTGGCTTCATCTTGGTCGCTATCCGCGAGCTCAAAGATACCTCTTTGAAGAATCTGAAGGACGCCCGGCTCTACACACAGCTTTCCATTCTTGGCAGCATCCCGTTGCTTGAGAATGACATCGTTGTGCAGCGCAGAAAACAGGTGATGTGGGTGGGCTGGGCAACAGCTACCTTAGCTGGGTTGGCGGTGATGGCGGGTTCCGTAGCCCACTACTACATGTCGAAGGGACATTAACCATGAGTCGTGTTCATGACGCGCTGCGCAAAGCAGCCCAAGATAAGCCTGACTTTTCCCGGCCCACTACGCGGGTTTTCGTGGCGCCGTCCGGATCGGACGTCAATGCTGAGCCGGTAGAACCGGCTCCGGCACGCAGTGAGCGGCCGCGCAGCAGCGAGCGGCCCCGCAGTGAGCATTCGTACAGCACTGCGGTCGTCGACGTGACTGCGGATGTGGATGAGCTGGAGAACATCATCCAAAACGCGAAAACCATTCCGTACCGGCCCATGAAGGATGCACTGTTGGTGGATCCTTCCAATCCGCGGGAAGCCCCGGCCGAAGAATTCCGTACCCTTCGAACGCGTCTCGACTACATGCAGTCGATTCAGCCGCTGCATACCATTGTGGTGACCAGTGCCTCCCCGGCGGAGGGCAAGTCATTCACAGCCACCAACCTGGCTGTTACTCAATCGCAGCTAGCTGAGAAGCGGGTGTTGCTCGCGGACTTTGATTTCCGAAGACCTACCGTCGACAAGACCTTCCAAATCCCTTGTTCACCGGGAATCACCGACTTCCTGCTGGGCAAGGCTCATTTGAGCGAGGTCGTCAAAAAAGTAGGCGACACACAGCTCTATGTCATGACGGCGGGCGAGGCGGTTACCAATCCATTGGAACTGCTGAACCTCAAAGAATGCAAATCGCTCATCGACGGCTTGCGTAACCATTTTGACTGGGTCATTCTGGACAGCCCGCCCCTGCTATTCGCGGCTGACGGGAACCTGCTCTCAACAATGTGCGACGGAACCATTCTGGTAGTGCGCATCGGAACAACTACGTTCGACTCCGTCACGCGCGCGCTACAATCCCTGTGCGAAAACAATGTACTTGGAGTAGTAGTCAACGGCGCCCGGCGCGGCGAACTCTACAGTAAGTACAGCTATTATCACGACTATTACGCGCCTGAAGCTGGCGAACAGTTGGCCGAAGCGGGCGAGGCGGAGGCGGAGGCGGCGGCCGAGGAGCCTGAGGTAGCGCACACCAAGCCCTAAACGGCTTGCGCATTCCGCCGCGCGGGCGACGACTTAGCTTTGAGCTAAGGTAACGATTGTTGCGCCCCATCCTCCCGCTTCGAGCGGCGCATCGGAGAAAGCGACCACGAACGGCGTGCGGCTCAAAACCGACCGCACCATCTCGCGCTGCACTCCGAGGCCGCGTCCGTGAATGATCCTCAAAGCCGTTAATCCCAAGCGGTGAGCTTCATCTAGATACGCCTCCACCGCCGCTTTACAATCGCGTGGGGCAAACGCATGTAGATCCAGAACGTCGGTGATTTGAATTTCGAACCGTTCGTTCTGGTGCACTAGAGCGGGAATCGCGAGCCCAGCGTCCTTCTCTGTGGGGCAGGGCTTTGACTTCCCTCACTTAGCGTTGCCCTGGACGGCGCCCCGCTGAAATCAAGCTCGGTGGGTGCGAAGGTCAGCGTCCGATCCAGCACCATCTCGACAGTCGCGCCCTTTAGAAGAGTGGCTTCAGGGCCGCGGCTCAGCATCACCGCTGCCATCCCTGCGGCAGCTCCAGCGCCCAGCCCGATCAAGCCTCCGCCGAGCGCGTGGCCGCTAGCTGCACCCGCCAGAACTCCAACGCCCGCTCCTGCCGCAGTGGTCGTCATCACTGTTTCCGCGTCGCCCGTCTTGTCGCCTGGGCCCTTGATTTTGCTCTGTTCACGGTTGATATCCTCACCCGACCTCCCGTCGAGCGCCCCCAGGTCGGACCGGAAGTTGCGGGTTACACCGTTAGGCAACGTCAGTGAGTCGAACCGCACCTGCAACTCGCCCCGCCCTTTGACGCGCGCGGGCCGCTTCACGAATGTGATGGTCCCCGTGACCCAACTGCCCTGCGGCACCACGATGCGGTTGCCGGACAAAACCGGAAATGCCGTTTCCAGATAAATGCGGTCGCCCACCTGCGCCTGCTTCGTGCTCACGCTGTTGATCATGTTCAGGAGCACATGGGTGCCGGGAGTGACACTGAATGCGCCGGTAGACGGCATTGGGTCGTCCCGCTGCTTTAAACCGCCCGGCGCCGTCTGCCCGGGAGACGGCTCGTTCTGTGCGGACGCCATTAGGCCGCCGCCGATCAGCAGAATGAAAAGTGCGCGTCTAAGCATACGGGACACCCCCTTGTACAGTCTAACTGGAAATGGCGGATTTATGCTAAGCAGATGCCTTCGCCGTCAGTACCGTTCTAGCATCTTTCCGGTACTGAGCGACTACCCGTCTGGCCTTCTTCAAAATAGTGCTGATAGGGAGAGCCGCTAGTTCACCGGATAAGATCCAGCCGCATCCACCTATCGCCGCCGGCGCCTCCGCCTCCCAGACCTCGAATCGATAGTCGTGAAATGTGATGCCATGCCGGAACGACCCGAGCTTTCTGCCGGCGACGGCGTCGGGTAATTGCATGCGTTCGGGGAGCTCCCAAAACCCCGGCATGAGGCGCGAACCGGCGGCACGTTGCCAAACCAGCAGCTCGCCCTCCCTTTCAATCCAGAACAGCATGCGCTCTTCCGTAACGCTCTTCTGGCGCGCAGCCTTCACCGGCAGACTGTTCTGCGTCCCGTGTTGCCGGGCAGCGCACAGCCTCGATACCGGACACACCAGGCACTGCGGATTTCTCGGCAGGCACACTGTCGCCCCTAGTTCCATCATTGCCTGGTTGAATGAGCCCGGTTGTTCGCGATCGAGTAGTTTGTCAGCTAGCGCAGAGAAGTGCTTACGGCCCGCACCTGAGGCAATGTTTGTGGCGTCGTTGTACACCCGGCTCAGCACGCGAAACACATTCCCGTCCAGCACTGCATGAGGCAGATTGAACCCGATGCTTGCGACCGCGGCAGCTGTGTAGTCGCCTACGCCCGAGAGCAATCGAATGTGTTCGTGGCTCGCCGGAAAGGACCCGTTGTCCCGCATGGCCTGCGCTGCCTTCTGCATGTTCCGCGCGCGGTAGTAATAGCCGAGACCGGCCCAATGCGCCAGAAGATCCACCTCTGGTGCTTCCGCCAAGGCTTGGTAGTCGGGAAAGCGGCGGAGGAACTTTTCATAGTACGGGATCACGGCAGCCACACGCGTCTGCTGCAACATGATCTCCGAAATCCAAATCGCGTAGGGGTCGCTGCTCCGGCGCCATGGCAGATCCCGCCGGTGCACGGCGTACCAGTTCAGCAAATCGCTGCGAAAGTGCCCCGCGTCAACATTCGATGGCATTGTTTAGAAGCTGCCGGCAGCTCCGCGCATCCTATACTGAGAAGGAACCGTCCCCATGCCGTAGCGCCTCCTTTGGGCACGGATTGAACCTGCCAGTAATGCCGGAAAACTCCAGCTTAGCGTCTTGTGAATCTACTGTTGCGGCTAACCTCGCGGCTGCCTCAAAGCCGGTGCTGGCCATACGCGGCGCACGTGTCCACAACCTCAAAAATATCGATGTAGACATCCCGCATAACCAGCTCACTGTTGTGACCGGCGTCTCGGGTTCCGGCAAGTCCTCGCTCGCTTTCGACACCATTTATGCCGAGGGGCAGAGGCGTTACGTTGAATCGCTTTCGGCCTATGCGCGCCAATTTCTGGAGCGCATGGAGAAGCCGGATGTCGACGAGATTCTTGGCATCGCTCCGCCGATCGCGATCCGTCAGAAGAACCAGACCCGAAACCCGCGTTCAACCGTGGCGACGGCCACTGAGCTTTACGATTTCATGCGCCTGCTGTGGGCGCGGGCCGGCCGGACATACTGCCCAAACGACGGAACCCGAATTCAGCGTGACTCTGTCGACCAGGTTGCCTGGGCGATGCTTGCGCAGCCGGAAGGCTCGCGCTGGTACGCGCTTTTTCCCGTGAAAGCAAACGTGGCGAGCGATTCCGCTGCCTTGCGCGACCGCCTGTTCGAGCTTCGAAAAAAAGGCTTCAACCGGCTCTTTCAAGGCGGGCAAACTTTCGAGTTCTCGACGCCCGAGTCGCTGCTTGAGATCGACTTCGCCAAACCACTTTATGTTCTGACGGACCGCGTCGTCATTCGCCCCGACTCACACCAGCGGCTGGTGGATACAGTCGAGATTTGTTATCGCGAGAGCGGCGAGGTGTTCTTCGAACAAGCGGCGGTAGCAGACCCGCAAACGCTCTATTTCAGCGAAAAGTTTGCGTGTAAGACGTGCGGCCTTGAAGCCGCGGCTCCTGAACCGACGCTGTTCAGTTTCAATAATCCCATCGGCGCCTGCCCTGTCTGCCAGGGCTTCGGCAACACCATCGATTACGACCTGGAATTGATTATTCCGGATCCAACTCTATCGATCGAAGATGGCGCCATCGACCCTTGGACGAAGCCACAATATGGCTGGTACTACGAGGATGACTTCAAGCCCAAATGCAAGGGCAAAGTACGGCTGAACGTCTGCTATGCCGATCTAAAGGCGGAAGAGAAGGAGTTTGTCCGCAAGCACGTTTACCGTTTCTTCAAAGAGGTGGAAAAGAAGAAGTACAAGGTGCATGTGCGCGTCTTCATCAGCCGTTACCGCGCTTATACGCAGTGCTCGGCGTGCCGGGGCGCGCGGCTTAGGCCAGAGGCACTGTGGGTGCGCCTGGGTGACGCCAGCATTGCGCAGGTCTCGGCCATGAACATCGCGCGGGCGCAAGACTTTTTTGAGAACTTGCAATTAAGCCCGGAAGAAGCCGAAATTGCGGATCGCGTTCTGGACGAGATTCGCCAGCGCTGCAAATTTCTGAACGACGTCGGTCTTGAATACCTCACGCTTGACCGTCTGTCGTCTACTCTGTCGGGCGGCGAAGCACAGCGCATTCAGCTTGCCACGTGTTTGGGGTCGCGGTTAGTAGGCGCGATTTACGTGCTGGATGAGCCGTCTATCGGGCTCCACAGCCGCGATACCGCAAGGCTCATCCACATCTTGAAAGATCTGCGGGAGCTCGGCAACACCATCATCGTGGTTGAACATGATCCGGAAATTATGGCGGAGGCGGACCATATTCTGGACCTAGGACCAGGCGCGGGTGAGAATGGCGGCCGTGTCATCTTCGCCGGAACTTATGGGCAGCTGCTCATTCCCGCGCCGGCAAGGGATCGTGACGGCGTTCAGTCTCTAACCGGCCGCTATCTGCGCGGGGAACTTGTAGTCTCCCGTTCACTTGAGCGACGCAAGATCAACCCTAAGCGGACCATTCGATTCTTCGGGGCGCGTGCAAACAATTTGAAGAACGTCGATGTCGAGATTCCTCTCGGAGTAATGGTTGCTATCAGCGGTGTCTCCGGTTCCGGGAAATCCAGCCTTGTGCATGATGTCATTTATCGTGCGCTCGATCAGCAAGTGAACGATCAGAAGGAGCGGCAGAAGGCGACGGATGAAAGCTCGAGCGAGGCTGCGGCACGGAAGCTTCCGCTAAGGCGCGTCGACCGGGCTGATCTTTTGACCTCCGTGGTGATGGTGGACCAATCGCCTATTGGCCGCACGCCGCGTTCAAATCCCGTCACTTACGTGAAGGCATTTGAGCTGATTCGAGACCTGTTTTCCTGTACACCGGAAGCGCAGCGGCGCGGCTATACAGCTGGACATTTTTCGTTCAATATTCCGGGCGGGCGCTGCGAAACGTGTCAAGGCGATGGCACGGTGACGGTTGAAATGCAGTTTCTGGCGGACGTAGAACTTGTGTGTGAAGAGTGCAAGGGCACGCGCTATAAGCAAACTGTTCTCGACATTCGCTACAAGGGTTTTAACGTCCATGAAGTGCTTCAGCTCACTATCCGAGAAGCGCTTTCCTTCTTTGCGGAGACGCCGCGACTGGCTGCGCGCCTGAAGGTCTTGCAAGATGTCGGGCTGGGCTATTTGCGGCTTGGACAATCCGCCACGACGCTCAGCGGTGGCGAAGCGCAGCGCGTAAAACTCGCCGCGCACTTGGCCGCTTCCACTTGCGAAGGAACGCTATTCCTTTTCGATGAACCCACCACGGGGCTACATTTCGACGACATCGCCAAGCTTCTTGAAGCGTTCGAACGCCTGATTCACAACGGCGGCAGCGTGCTGGTGATTGAACACAACCTGGATCTGATTCAGGCGGCAGACTGGATTATCGATCTTGGGCCTGGGGGCGGGGAAGCCGGTGGCCGGATTCTTGCACAAGGAACGCCGGAAGCGGTGGCGGGCGTTCCGGAATCCTATACTGGCCAGTACCTGAAGCAGACGCTGACGCAGCGCGCCATCGCGTAGATGGAATCGCTGCGAACCCTTCCCTCGGTCGATCAGGTCTTGCGGCAGCTGAAGCACTTGAACGGGTTTCCGCGGCATCTGGTGACAGCAGAGGTCCGGACCGTTCTCTCTGAGCGGCGGGAAGCGCTCAGCACGGGCGGGAGCATAGCGGAGACCAGCGTCGAGCAGTTGGTCGAAGATCGGCTGAAGTATCTGGTTGAGCCTTCGTTACGGCCCGTGATCAATGCCACCGGCGTAATTCTCCACACCAATCTAGGGCGCGCGCCGCTGGCTGAATTCAATCCTATTAGCCGCTACTCCAATCTCGAATATGACCTCGCCACGGGGAAGCGTGGGAAGCGCGATGCGCATACAGCGCAGTTGCTGCAACGCTTGCTCGGCAAGCCTGCAATTGTCGTGAACAATAATGCGGCGGCTGTCTTCCTGGTTCTGAACGAGTTAGCGGCGGGGCAGGAAGTCATCGTCTCGCGCGGCGAACTGATTGAAATCGGTGATGGATTCCGAATCCCAGAGATCATGGCGCGATCGGGCGCGCTGCTGCGGGAAGTCGGCACCACAAACCGCACGCGGATCGATGACTACAGGCAAGCAATCACCGACCGTACGGCGCTGATCTTGCGTGTGCACCCATCTAACTTCCGCATGACCGGATTTACGGCACGCCCGGAATTGAGAGAGCTCGTCGATCTGGGGCGCGAGCGAGGCATCCCGGTCTACGAAGATCTGGGAAGCGGATGTCTTGTCGATTTGCGCGCGCAGGGAATTGATGAGCCAGTGGTGCCGGAGAGCTTGGCGGCAGGCGTCACTGTGGTCTCGTTCAGTTGCGACAAGCTGCTGGGCGGCCCGCAGAGCGGCATCATCGCAGGTGACCTAGTCACCGTGCAGCGCATACGTCGCAACCCGATGTACCGCGCGCTTCGGGTGGACAAGTTGATCATTGCATCGCTTGAAACTACGCTGAGGCATTTGCTTCTTGAGCACTGGCGCGCCATCCCTTCGCTCGAGATGATCCTCACTCCGCTCGATGAGATTCGTCAGCGCGCCGACCGCGTTGCCGCAAAGCTTGATGGTCTTGAAATAAGGGTCCGTGCCGGCGAAACCGCCATTGGGGGAGGCTCAACGCCTGACGAGACGCTGCCAACGTGGGTGATCGAATTGGCAAGCTCTGAGCTGACCGCAATGGAGAGCCGTTTGCGGCGAGGCGCGGCGCCGGTGGTGGCGCGGATTGAGCGCGACCGGATCATCTTCGATATGCGCACGGTTGCTGACAGCGAAGTGAACACACTGGCTACGCAGATTCGCGCAGCTTGGCTGCCTGGCTAACTGTCCAATCTCCACACGAACGCTCCGCCGACGATAGTTGCTACCGGGCCGCCGCGGAACTTGTGTCCGTGAAACGGTGTATTGCGGCTTTTAGAAGGCGAGCGGTTCACGTCATAGGTCCATTCGTGGTCTAGATTGAACACCGTAATGTCAGCGGGCGCGCCCACCCGCAGCGTTCCCCGTCCGAGTGAAAGAACCCCGGCCGGGCCTTCGGTAAACAATCGCACCAAATGTGTCAGCGTGATTTTGCCCGGATGATAAAGGCGCTCAAGCGCCAGACCGATGGCTGTCTCGAGCCCGATGATGCCGAACGGGCAGCGTTCGAACTCCTGCATCTTTTCGGCGCCTGGATGAGGAGCGTGGTCCGTCGCAATCGCGTCAATCGCTCCGTTCACCAGCCCCTCGGTAACGGCCGCTACGTCGCCTGGCTCGCGCAGCGGCGGTTTCATTTTGTAGTTGCTGTCGTAAGGCGGCATTTCAGAATCCGCCAAGGCAAAGTGATGCGGCGTCACTTCTGAGGTGGCCCTTAATCCACGCTGTTTCGCATACGCGACCATCTGCACGGAATGCTGGGAAGAGATATGCGCCACGTGGTAGCGGCAGCCGGTGACTTCGGCGAGTATGAGGTCCCGCGCCACCATCACGTCTTCAGAGCTCCGGGGTATGCCGCGCAACCCGAGCCGCGTGGATTGCAAACCCTCATGCATGTCTCCACCCGCGCTCAGGTGCAGGTCCTCGCAATGCTCGATGAGTGGGATATCCAGCGCGCGGGCAAATTCCATGGCGCGTCTCACCATGCGGGCATTCATCACCGGCTTGCCGTCGTCGGAGATTGCCACGATGCCCGCCTGTTTCATCAGCGCTATGGCGGCCAGTTCTTCGCCGGCGCTGTTCTTGGTGATAGCTCCGATAGGGTAGACATTGACAACAGCGAAGCGCCGCGCGCGGTCTATGACGTAGTTGGTGACCGTCGCATTGTCATTGATTGGCTGGGTATTCGGCATGCAGCAGATGGAGGTAAAACCGCCCGCCGCAGCTGCTCTCGATCCTGTTTCGATCGTCTCCGCATGTTCGAACCCGGGTTCGCGCAGATGGACGTGCATATCAATAAATCCGGGCGCCACGATCATGCCCGAGGCATCGTACTCCTGCGCCCCGGTTGTGGAAATACCGCTTCCGACCTCGCGAATGAAGCCGTCTTCAACCGCTACATCGCAGACGCGGTCGAGGCCCTGGGCAGGATCAACCACCCGTCCATTCTTGACGACGAGCCTGGTCACGAAGCGAGCACCCTTTCAAGCACTGCCATTCGAACCGCAATACCATTCCCTACCTGATTCAAAATGGCGGACCGTTGGGAGTCGGCTACTTCGGAGGAAATTTCGCGGCCTCGATTAATGGGTCCTGGATGCATCACGATTACGTTCGGTTTCGCTAACTCCACATGTTCGGGCCGTAAGCCGAAAAATTGAAAGTACTCGTTGGACGCCAACGGCGCTTCGTATTGCCGCTCCAGTTGAACGCGGAGCATCATGATGACGTCCACGTCCCGGATAGCCGCTTCCATATCTGAGGTGAGTTCCACGCCGGGCGCGATTCGCCCCATCTCTCGCGGAAGCAGCGAAGCAGGGCCGCAAAGAACAACTTGAACTCCAAACTTCGAGAGCAGAAAAATATTCGAGCGCGCTACCCGGCTGTGGGCAATGTCGCCGATAATCGCGACTCGTAGCCCGGCAAGGCTGCCACGCCGGTCAATGATTGTGAGCGCATCAAGCAGAGCTTGCGTCGGGTGCTCATGTGTTCCGTCGCCCGCGTTGACAATGGGAATGGGCAGGTACCGCGATAAGAAATGAGGCGCGCCGGAGGCTTCGTGGCGCATCACGATGGCATCGGGCCGCATCGCCGCCAAGGTATTCAGCGTGTCCACCAGCGACTCGCCTTTAGACACGCTTGATCCCGAGGCAGTGATAGAAAGGACGTCCGCACCAAGCCGCTTGGCCGCGATTTCAAAGCTGGTGCGAGTTCGGGTGGAAGCTTCGAAAAACAGATTCACGACAGTCCGGCCGCGCAAGATTTCAAACCGTTTGTATGTCTCGCCGGGCGGCGGCTGGAAATCTTTCGACCGCAACAGGATGGCTTCGATATCCTGCCGCGTGAGCGACTCAATGTCCAGCAGACCCTTCGTCATTCGGAAGCTTGTGCCGCCAGCTCCGCAGCCGGGTCTTCTACCCTTTCGACCAACAGCACCTTCTCTTGCCCGTCGACTTCGTGAAATTTCACTTCGATGATCTCGTTGGCGCTGGTCTGAACCATGCGGCCGATGTAGCGGGCCTCGATCGGCAACTCGCGATGGCCGCGATCAATCAGCACCAGGAGTTGGACGCGGGCTGGACGGCCATGGTCGAATAAGGCGTCGAGAGCGGAACGGATGGTGCGGCCGGTGTACAAGACGTCGTCCATCAGCACGATGTCTTTTCCGACGATCGGGAAATCGATCTGCCTGGCATTCACGACGGGGCGTTCCGCAACGGTCGAGAGATCGTCACGGTACAGATTGATATCAAGAATACCGACAGGAATTTTCACCTTTTCCAGGCTCTCGATTTTAGCGGCGAGGCGCTCTGCCATTGGTACGCCGCGCCGCTTAATGCCGACAAACGCAAGGTGCTTCAGATCAGTCGTCTTCTCAAGCACCTCATGCGCCAGCCTGACCAGGGTCCGGTCGATCTCGGAGGCGCTCATGAGCTGCTTTTTCTCGCGGACGGTGGGCATTCAAATTGCTCTGGTGGGAGTGTTCACGCCAGATTAGCATGCAATTATGATTCAAGCCTTCAGACGCCCACGGATGCGTCGCGCCAGTTTCTCAATCTCCTCCGTTTTCTTCACTGAGGCGACGGGGACCACGTAATTTCCCGCCTTCTGCAACTCGTCGCGCAGCTGCTGCGCCAGAGATAAAAGATCTTCCGCCTCCTTTAAAGCCCGCTCGTGATCCTGTTTTGCAATTGCATCCTTTTGCGATTTGCCGTTGGGCAGCTTTGTATCTTCGTCAGGATTCGCCACAGGAGGCAGATGCGGGTGGCGAGGATCCTCCGGCGGTTGGTTCTGTGCGGACAAGACCGCGGAGGCGGCTAACGTCAAGAACGCTTCACGGCGGGTAGAGCCCATACGGTTGCTATGATAAGCCACTTATGACGCGCCACACTGCAATCGGGAGCGCCGACGCGTGCACGTAAGTGTCGGTATTGTCGGCCTGGGAAACGTAGGCATGGGCACGCTGCAAATCCTGAATGAAAACGCCAAATCCATAGGAGAGAAGCTAGGGTTTCCTTTGAAGGTCAAAGCGGTGTGCAGCCGTAATGTGGAGCAAAAGAAGCTGCCCAGCTTCGATGACGGGCTGATTAAGACAACGAACTGGCGCGAGGTTGTCGCCCATCCGGAGATCGATATTGTGGTCGAGGCGATTGGGGGAACCGCGACCGCGAGCCACGTCATTGAAGAAGCTCTGCGGCAGCGGAAGTCAGTGGTAACGGCGAACAAAGAGTTGATGGCTTTGCGCGGCGCCGATTTGTGGAATACGGCCACGCAAAACGAGGTGAACCTGGCGATGGAAGCGAGTGTCGCCGGCGGCATACCTATCCACACAGTTCTGCGCGAGGGAATCGCGGGTGATCGCGTTGTGGAACTTTACGGAATTCTAAACGGCACCAGTAACTTCATACTGACGGAAATTGAGAAGAGTCATGCGGCCTTTGATGCCGTTCTTTCAGAGGCACAGCAGTTGGGCTACGCGGAAGCGGACCCTTCCGCCGATATAGACGGAATCGACGCGAGGTCAAAGCTGGCGATCCTGGCCGCACTGGCGTTCGGCGAGAAGCTGACGCCGGCGGACATCTATACCGAAGGAATCCGGCGCATCATGCCGGTTGATTTTCAATACGCGCATCAACTGAAGCACACCATTCGCCTGCTTTGTCTGGCTCGCCAAACGGAAGAGGGGCTTCTTCTTTCGGTACGACCCAGCTTGATCCCGCAATCGGCCATCCTGGCCCACGTGACAGGCGCCTATAACGCGATATGGATTCGTGGCACTTATGGCGAGGACACCTTCTATTACGGGCGGGGCGCCGGCTCGCGGCCTACCGGCGTGGCAGTGGTGAGTGATCTTATGCGCGTGGCGCGCGAGATTCGCTTCGGCAGTCCACAGCGTGTGAGTCCGTTTGCGCATGAACGCTTGGGCCAGTACAAGCCGCTCTCCGTTGTGGCGCAAAAGCAGCCATACTATCTGCGTTTCCGCGTGGAGGACAAGGCGGGCATTATCGCCATGCTGGCCACCATTCTGGCTAAGCACAGCATTGGCATTGATGCCATTCTGCAATTGCCTCGAGAGGACTGGCGCGACCTGCCCTTTGTGATTACCACCGAAGCCGCCAAAGAGCAGTCGCTGCGGGAGGCGATTCAAGAAATCCTTGAAGCCGATTTTTTGGTGGAACCACCGTTTGCGATGCCCATGGTGCCGGGATTCTGAAGTGGTCGCGCTGTGGCGTGCAACTCCCTTTCCTTTATGAGCACTTCGGTTGCACTCGTGCCAGCGGGAGTTGGCGCTCTGAGACCGGAGCTTTCAAAGAGTCCGCAAGCCATTTACAGCCAAGATGTGCGATTAGCAACCGTTAACTCTTCGCACTTCCGGGAAAACGCGACAAAGGTCGAGGTTCCTACAGGGGCCAATTTGCGGCCTTCATGCGCGTTCCAGTGTGTGCCGACGACATCACGTCGTCGACAAGCTTTGCCAAGCGCAGAGCGTGCTCGAAGTCAGGAGCTGTGGAGGTCCCGGAGTAGATGTCATTCCGGAGAGCTACATAGATGCCGGCAACATTGGCGGCCTCATCCGTCATCAATGCCGTTTCGCCCTCATCCACGTGCAGGGGTTTGCCGCGCAGGGACAGGGTTAGCCTGCCGGACTGAAAGCCTCGTGCTGCGCCGCCATCAAGGGCAAGATCGCCCTTCTCTCCCGTTACCTCCATGCGGAACGGCGTCGACTCCGGCGGGCGTCCGCCGGCTACTTCGATAGACATGCCGCTGTGGCCGCCGAAGCGAGTCTGAACCAGTAGGTGGTCAGGTGTGGACCTCGCCTGTTTAGTCGCCGGGTTACTTTGACGTTCTCGATCAACTGTTGCGGAGGCGCGCTACTCATCATGATGGGTCAGAATACTCGTTCGGAGTCGCTGTTCTATTATTTCCGGCTTGACGACCACATTCCCGAAGATCACCTGTTACGGCTCGTCGATCGGCACATCGACTTCGCTTTTCGTGCGTGAGACCTTGAAGGCAAGTTATAGCCACACAGGTCGTCCTTCGATTGATCCCGAGGTGCTGTTGCGCATTCTGCTGATTGGTAACCTTTACGGAATCACCAGTGAGCGCCGCCTCGTCGAGGACGTTGGGATGCACCTGGCTTATCGCTGGTTCACCGGGCCGGCTTCGATCAAGAGGTTCCGCACCACTCTACTTTCTTCAAGAATCGGCACGGCCGTTTTCAGGAATCGGCGCTCTTTCTGGACCTCTTCGAGCGAGTCGTTCAGCAGTGCATGGAAGTGGGACTCTTAAAGGGAGCTGATCTGTCAGTAGACAGTACGCAGATCAGCGCCGATGCGAGTCCTGACCGTGCGATCTCTCGCGATCAGCTGGTGGAGGTCGCCAAAGTGAATCGGACGGTACGCGAGTATGTCGAGCAGATCGAGCGCGAGAACGTTATTCCGGAGCCGGTGCAGACTTCTGATCCGTCTTCCGAGGCGACAGATGAACCCAAACTGTGCCGCACATATCGCAACTCATGTCTCTTCGCAAAGCACCCGGTTTGCCTTCGAGTCGTGGTACCCCTTTGCAGCAGCGGGAGCAGCGGCCAGTACGAGCGCGGCGAAAACCGCTCCAGCTAGCTTCATCGAATTGTTCAACGTGGTTTGAGTCACTTGTTTAAACCTCTGTCTGCAGTATGGAGTTTGCTCGTGTTCCACGTCCAAGCAGTAATATTAATCGCGCATCAGTAAATATGATGTCCGGCAATGCCGCCTGAGCCGGATGCCTTCGGATGCTGGTGAGCACCTCTACCTGACGCGCAATCCGCCATCGCTCTCCAGATCAAAACGCTCGAAGACGAAGTCGGAAGCAAGTTGTTCGAGCGGCACGCCATGGGCGTGACTCTTACTGAAGCCGGCAAGTCTCTACTCCACTATTCGGTCCAGCCCGCTAAGTTGGCGCAATATGAATCCGCTCGTAATTCCTAGCCGACGTTTGTACGCTGAACCCAAGCCACTCTCACACGAAGTGATCAACGCTAACCCACAAGCGTCCCTCTGGAGGCGAGTCTGTAGATCGCAAGCAGTCACGCTGCGTTTACCGATCACGCGTTGTGCCCGGAAGACAGCGTTACCCGTAAGTAGCGACAGCCGTTCAGTACGTATAAATGGCTAATATCAGCTCTTCGGCAGGAGTGCGCTTGCATAAATACGCTTGTGGAGCGGTGTCAACAGGGCGTTCAGGAAAACGGTTGTGTCACGCGGTGCGTTGCTGGGGGGTTTGAATATCTATTCAGGCAACGAAATTAGTGGCTTAACGGGACGGATCAGATGGGGTAAGGGTTGTCAAGCATAGCGGTTCAGCGGTAGTGTCCTAATTTGAAGGTTTCAGCGATGCGTTGCGGCGTTTAGCGTCCTCCTGATCCACTGTGATAGCTTTTGTTGGCTTGCTTCTGCCGCCGCCGTCATTCGCTCCAGTTCATCGGCTGCAAACCGGACAGGTACGATCTTCGCCTTAGCCTGATCTTCAGGGAGCTTTGGCCGCCCCACCTTCTTTGGCTTAGGCTTGCGGGGCATTGCGATACTCCTGAACGATTGCCGCTTTCACTGCCGTCTCTGGTGAGATAGCGGGAGGAATGTGCAGCACTGTAATATGGCGCTTGCCTTTGCCTTCCGTCGCGTGCGACCACGCATAAGCTCTGTGCGTTTTGGCGTGCCCTTTCAAATCGGACACCTCTACAACTCCGTTCCACACCGTTTTGCCCCTACGCGAACACCCAACCGCATGATCGTGTCACGATGAACGCCAGTAATGCGCTCAATGGAGCGAATGCTTGATCCTTCGGCCAATGAGCCAAGGATCGCGATCTGCTTATCCATGCTAAGCACGTTAGCCATTAACATAAGTGTATTACAATAATAGGTTGGGGTCAATAGGTATTTTTGTGTTACACTTATTCCACCATGAACGAAGAGGCTCAATCCCCCGACGAGAGCGCTCAGTCCGCCCATGGTACGCCGCAGGTCCAAGTACGCAAGCCACTCGGCACTCTTCCAGCAAAGGCAGCCACCGAGAAAGACCTCGAACAGGTCGAAAGCGAGATGAACGCATTCGAGCGTTCGACTCTGCACTGGACTAAAGCAACCCTTCTCATCTTGACGGTAACCTGTTTGTTCATAGGATTCCAATGGATTGAGATGCGTTCCGGTTCGCGCGATACCCACGATCTCGCTGTTGCCGCCGGGAAGCAGGCCGACCAGATGAAAGACCTTGCCGATCGAATGAGGGATCAAGCGGATCGAACAAAGACGATAGCTGATGAAGCGAAGGTATCGGCTGATGCTGCGAAACTCGAATCGGAAAACACTGTCAAACTTGCTACCGCCGCCGGTATTCAGGCTAATGCTACTAGGCTTTTGGCGGAGCAATCTCGTAGATCGGCTGATTCGGCCAGTCAGTCCGTAGAAGACAACAGGATCGCTGTGTATCGCGACTTGAGGCCCTATGTACAAATCACCAAACTTGATTTTAGTGGCGATGTTTTCAAAGGAGAGATGGTGAAAGGAAGAGCTTCGATCATCAATTCTGGGAGGACGCCAGCGACCAACGTGAACGGGTGCGGAGACATCGCGCTCAAGCCAAACGGCGATCCTATGACCGATGAGTTTCCATGTCCGGCTCCCAATAATCCTAGGGGCCGCAACACAGGAGAAAATTCCCGATTTGCTTTGGGGTCTGGCGCTAGTGGATTCACCGTCGATAGTCCCGGAACATCTATCACTCCGTCGAATGCTTCCGTCGAAGTGTTTAAGCAAATGGTGTCGAGTGGCGCTTTCCGTATTTATTTTTACGGGTACATTGAATACGCAGATATCAGTGATACCAAAACAGTCCATCACACTACATTCTGTGGACGATACAACGCTGTCACAGCGTCCCTTGATGTTTGCGAAAAGCACAACAGGATGGATTAGCAGCCACGCGGGCACCAGAATCCAAATTAGGACACTACCGGTTCAGCGGTAGTGGCTCAATTTGAGCATGGGCTATTTTCTTGGGAAGGGTGGCCGGTTTAACTTGTTAATTGGGCTTAAGGCTTTCGTCTTCCATCAGACTGTGAATCTTAGCTAGTGTGTCCTTGTGGATTTTGGTCTCGTTGGCTGTCTTATTGTTGCCGCCAACGACCATAAGCAGAGGCGGTTTGCCTACGCCCTGTGGCGCATCATACACGGTGTCCATATTCAAATCCGAGTGTCCATAGTAGATACGAACGAAACAGCTAGCGAGAGTCTGGTTATAGTGATTTCGAAAGATCAGAAATTCAAAATCAGAACCGTTGTCTCGACGCCAATCCGCCTCAAACTGACGTGCTTGGTTAGCGCACTCGGCGCGTAGTTTGAAGAGGTCGGTAGGAGATGGGGCTTTACTTGTCCGCGAACAGTCGAGCAGAAGTATAGCTGCTGCCAACGAAGTAGCTATGGCTGTTCGCATCGGAGGTATTCCCTAAGTCCCTCAAGTGCGGCCTCTTTGGTATGAAACCGCTGCTCTGATTATTTACCATCTAATTTGTAATACCAGCGCTCGGCTGGCTGCACTCGCACGATCTCTGCCCTCTGGCCTTTTGACATTCCGTGTACGTTAAAGTGCGAAGCCTTTTCGTCGTCGTCGGCTTAGCGCCGATATCCATTCGGCTCGATGCCCAAAGCTGATCCATATTGTGCGTCGTCGTTGTGCGGCTTCTCCGGCTTTTGATCCAGCAGCTTCACGATATCGGCCGCAGGGTTCTCACCGGCTTAATTAAGAAAGATCACATCGAAGCCGCCCATGTCCTGGCCTGGAAGCGTCCACTCTAATCCGCCATCAAACGTCTCAGCCAACTAACTAATCCAGCCCTCGCTCAACGGCATACCTGGTCATCATGGCGGTGGAGTGGAGCTTCAATCGATCCATGATGGCGGCGCGGTGAAATTCGGCAGTGCGCACGGAAATGTTCAACCGGCTGGCAATTTCCTTAGCGGAGCAGCCCTGTGCAATCAGGCGCAAAACTTCTTTCTGCCGCTCTGTCAAAGTGCCTTCCGCGCTCTGGTCTTCCTGATCGGCGGCCTGGGCGCGGGAACCAATATACCTCCCGCCGTTCAGTACCGTACGAATGGCCAACATCAACTCTTCGGCAGGAGCGCGCTTGCACAAATACGCTTGTGCGCCGGTGTCAATAGCGCGTTTCAGGAAACTGGGCTCGGTATGCATAGTGAGAAACATCAGTTTCAGGCCGGGCCGCCGGGCCAGCAGATGGCGTGCCACTTCTATTCCATCGCCATCGGGCATGCGGATGTCTAAGATTGCTAAGTCGGGCGAAAAGCTGTCGATGGCTGCTTCGAACGCGCTCAGGCTATCGACGCCGTGCACATCGTAACTCTCGCTCGCCATGTAGACGAGGGCGTCCAGAACCAGATGGTGATCGTCCGCGAAAAGAAGCTTCGGCCGTCGTGGCTCGAGCGTGGTCGGCTGCGCTGATGCCATTTTCTAGATCTCCTCAATTACAAAATCCGCCAGCCCGTGTATAACTTAACTCTAATGGCGCCGGATATACGACCACGAAAGAATACCGGTGCCCCAAGAGCCTGCGGCAAAGGTATTTCCCCGTGACGGCCGAAGAGCTCTTCACAGAGGGCTGTGAACAAACCGCGAATCTGCGCGTTCGTCAGGCCCTTGAACTGTATCACCTGGCGGAGCGAGCCGGTCATGATGCCAACGAATGTGCTGCCCGCCGGTGGACTTGCCACATGCTGGCGGGCGAGTTCGAGCTTGCGTGGCGCGAAAGCGATACCATTGCCAGGCGCGGACAGCCCGACTCCAATCGATTCTGGGACGGTCGCCCGTTCACCGGTCGAAGGGTTCTGCTGCGCTGCCTGCATGGCCTGGGAGATACCCTACAGTTCGTCCGATATGCGCCCTTGATCCGGCGCGAGGCGCGATCCTTAACGATTGAGGCGCAACCGAAGCTGAAGGCGCTGCTGGAGCAAGCGGGCATCAGCGATGGCGTGATTACCTGGGGTGAAGCGGCGCCGCCCTGGGACCAGCAGGTGGAGGTGATGGAGCTGCCGCGCATTTTTCGAACAACGCTTGCCTCCATCCCGACGGCAATCCCTTACATAGACGTGCCCGTGGCCTGTTCGCCAGCCTGCTCGCCAAAAAAACTGGCCCGCCAAGAGCGGCAGCCTGGACCGCTTTGCGTGGGCATTGTCTGGGCCGCCGGCCTCTACGATCCCACTCGATCCATCCCGATCAAGCGCCTAGCGCAGCTGTTCGACACTCCGGGCGTGTCTTTCATCAGCTTGCAAGCCGGGGTGGAAGGCGCCGACGTACGCCCCTGGGCCGGGCAGGTAACAATTCCGCCGGAAGAATCGACGGGCATACTCGAGACCGCGAGAACTCTGAAGAAGCTTGACTTGGTAATTACCGTGGACACCATGACCGCTCACTTAGCGGGAGCGATGGGGAGGCCAGTGTGGACGCTGCTGCCTTACGAGTGCGATTGGCGCTGGATGATGGAACGCGCCGACTCACCCTGGTACCCGACAATGCGCCTCTTCCGCCAGCAGAAAATGGACGACTGGAATCCGGTCATCCAAAGCGTACAGCGCCAGCTCAGTGCCCTGGCAAAATGACGCGCGACGCCGGCGCCGCCACCGTGAAGCAGAAGGTAGATCCCGAATCGACTTGCGATTCCACCCAGATTCTGCCCCCGGCGCGTGTCACGATCTTTTTGCAGGTTGCTAATCCGATGCCGCTCCCGGAAAACTCTCGCCCGTGGCGCCGCTGCATGGCCTGAAAGATGCGTTCGAACCATTCGGGTTCAAGGCCAATGCCGTTATCTTTCACGGAGAATAGCCACATTGACTCCTGCGGGGATGCGCTTACGGTTATCTCGGGGGCGACGCCGGGGCGCCTGTATTTGATGGCATTGGACAGCAGGTTCTGAAATAGCTGAGCCAGAGCCTGGGGCTCGATCCGAACTTCCGGGAGCCGCTGGCGGGTAATGCGCGCTCCCGAGGCATCGATATGCTTGCGCAAGTTTGCGAGAGCGCTATCAAGCGCCTCCTCCGCGCTGACGGCGCCAGTCGATCCGATGGAGGTTCTCCCCACCGTGGCATGGGCCAGGACGCCGTCTATAAGATTCGCCATGCGTTCCAAGCCTTGCCCGATCTGCCTTACAATTTTTTGGGCCTCTTCACTCAGTTGGCCGGCGTGACGGCTGGCCAGCAGATCCACCAGCCAGCGTGTGCTGGTAATGGGCGCGCTCAGGTCATGTGAGGCGATGTGGGCGAACTCCTCCAATTCCTCATTGGAGCGCTCCAGCTCGGTGGCCATGCTTTGCAGCCGCTCATTGACGATTTCAAGTTCCTGCTGCATTCGCCACCGGACGGTCACATCGGTTTGCGTTTCAATCACGGTCAACGGTTGGCCGCTGCCTGAACTCAGCAGCACCCAGTGAGTAGCGATGGCGAGCGAGGCACCGTCACGCGTAACGTGCTGCACCTCGCCTTTCCAATTGCCTGAGAGAAGTAACTGCTCTTGAATGTGCTGTAAAGACATCGGAAAAGTGGTGCGGAGCAGGTCCTGGCAGACTTTGCCCACCGCCTCCGCCGACGCCCAGCCGTAAAGCCGTTCGCACCCGGCTGTCCAGTAGGTGATGGTGCCGTCCCAGCTGCGGATAATGACCATTGTCTGACCCAGAGCGCGCGCTAAGGTGCGAAGACGATCCTCCGTGCTCTGTGAATCCAGCAGATCAAGATGATTTTTGCTCGCGGTTGGAATCTCTTCAGGCATGGCTCAGTTGTAGCGGAGGCAAAACGGGATCAGCACGGCAGCCGATTCCGCGGCGGTCAGAAGACCTGGTTAACGTGTATCACACGGGGTTCTCCCGCGCCCAGCATCATCTCGCTAACGGATGCAGGCGCGATATCAAGTCGATGGATGTGATCAAGCGGCATGCCTAGCATCAGCAGTAGCAGAGCCCGCACGACGTCGCCGTGTGAAATGGCGGCCACCGTGACGTTTTCCTGATGCTGGTAGCGAGTGGTGATCTTGGCCAACGTGCGCGAGGCACGGGCCTGAACGTCCATCATGGATTCGCCCCCAGGCGGCCAGGCCGTCGAGCGGGATTCATTAAAGCGCTTCCAATCTTCCCGGTCCCGCAATTCTTCAAACGACTTCCCCGTCCACGGTCCGAAATCGACCTCATTGATCTCTTCCTCCGTGGTAATGTTCAAACCTTGAGCGTCGGCAATGAACTGTGCGGTCTCGCGCGTTCGCTCCATTGGACTCGACACCACTTCGCTGAGGGTGTAGCGCTGTTTGAGAGCTTGCGCCACGGTTTCGGCCTGCCTCCGGCCTTCGGCATTCAGATGAACGCCGGGCATGCGGCCGTATAACACGCGGCCGAGCGGGTCAGTGCTGCCGTGCCGAATCAGTAGAATACGAATCATAAATGAGAGAAAGGAACCGCGCTTTGGCAACCAGCCTTACGGTCGACCAGATCGAAAAGAGAGTGACTGAACTCGGTCCATGGTTTCACAACCTGTCATTGGCCGGCGTGCAGACAGCACCAGATCACTTTCTGGGTGATTACCCGACGGTGAAATGGCAGAACTTTCAGGACGCTGTTCCGAAAGATCTAACCGGCATGACGGTGCTCGACATCGGCTGTAACGGAGGATTCTATTCCATTGAAATGAAAAAGCGCGGCGCAAAGCGCGTGTTGGGTATAGACCACGACGAGGTTTACCTGCAGCAGGCGCGCTTTGCGGCCAAGGTTCTCGATCTGGACATCGCCTTTCAGCAGATGTCGGTCTACGAAGTACCAAAGTTGCGCGAACGTTTCGATCTAGTGTTGTTCATGGGCGTGTTCTATCATCTGCGACACCCGTTGCTGGCGCTCGACCTGCTCCGGCAACATGTGACCGATGACTGGTTTGTCTTTCAATCGATGTTGCGGGGCAGCCGGACACAGCCACGTCTCAAGGAAGATTACCCCTTTTGGGAGCGAGCGCTTTTCGACCAACCCGGATATCCCAAGATGCACTTCATTGAAAACAGCTATTCGCAGGATCCCACCAACTGGTGGATTCCGAACCGCAGTTGCGCGGAAGCGGTGTTACGCAGCGCCGGCTTCAAAATCGAAAGCATCCCGGAAGCCGAAGTCTTCATCTGCCGTTGCGACCGGCAGGCTTATCTTCATGAGTTGCCGGTGAGCTTTGCCTAGGCCCGGTTTTTGTTTAGATGCGATCTGCACTGTGGCGCATCTGTTAGGAGCACGGCCTTTCCGCGCCGATGGTTTGGACAGACACTCCTCATGATTGAAGCGGTTATGCTCTGGAATGAGCCGAATAACCTTTCGCACTGGGATTTTGACTTAGATCCTGACTGGTCCCGCTACGCCGAGATGGTTCGATTAGCCGCCGTGGCCATTCACGCCGAAAACCCGGGATTGACGAAGGTGCTGGGCGGCATCTCGCCCATCGACCCCGCGTTCATTGTGCGCATGAAAGACAAGGGCGTGCTCGATCTGGTCGACGCGGCGGCGGTCCATGGGTTTCCGCTCGACTGGAATCATTGGACGATTCACGAGTGGCCGGACAAGTTGGCCGAAATTCGCGCGGTGACGGACAAGCCGGTTTGGGTATCGGAAGTAGGCGCTTCCTCATTCGGGGCGGAAGAGGTGCAGGCGTTCGGGCTCAGAAAAACTGCGGAACTCTTACTGCCGCAGCTCGATCGCGTGTACTGGTACAGCCTTTTCGATTTGCCGCGTGCCTGGCCGGCCACAACCCGGCATCGCGAAAGTGAGGGCTCGTCTTATTACCGGCACTTTTATATGGGTCTTTTTCGCGAGACCGGCGAGCCCAAACTTGCCGCGCGGGAGTTTGCTCAATTAGCTCCCCAACTCGGCATCTGTCAGTGGTTCCACTTTGAAGATCACCGGCTTCAAACCGGCGTACAAGCGCTGCGCGACTTAGGCGTTAAAAAGCTTCGTACGGGTTTGAGCTGGGCTGATTTTGAGCGCCCGGACGCCCAGCGCTGGTTCGATCGTCAGATGCAGTTGCTGGAGCCATTTGAAGTGACGGTGACCTACTGCTTCACTCCGGAACATTGCGGCATGCGGCCGCACCATACCAGTCCACCGAAAGATCCGCAGCAATACGCTGAATTCTGCGCCAAGATGACCCGAAGGTACTCTTGCTAGTATTTCTGCCTGCTACCATTGACTACTTTGGACGTAAGTAGTAACAATGTGAGCTACAAAGCTTCTTATCTGTAACACAAAAGTAGCCCCAGCAATGAACAGCCAACCTCGGCCTCCACGGAATGGTTAACATAGAAAACCTGTATCGCGATCCCTCCCCCACCGCTTCATCTCTCGCCCTCCGTAACATAAATTCCTATACCAAAGGACAACACGAACAATGAAAGGAACCGTTCTCATAACAGGCGGTGCTGGATTCATCGGTTCTCACGTAGCTTCTGAATTACTTCAAGCCGGTTATCAGGTCAGGGTTCTCGATAGCCTTGTCACTCAGGTGCACGGTGAGTTGCCGGACCGTCCCGGTTATCTGCACAAGAACGTCGAGTTTGTTTTAGGCGACGTGCGAAACCCGGAAGTGCTGGACGACGCGCTGCTTGGTGTAGACGCCGTTTACCACTTCGTTGCCTTGGTCGGTGTCGGGCAAAGCATGTACCAGATTGCGGAATACACGAGCGTAAATAACCTCGGAACCGCATTGCTTTTGGAACGGCTAGTGAAAAAGCCAGTGAAGAAGCTGGTGGTTGCCTCCAGCATGAGCGTCTATGGCGAGGGCATGTACGTTACGCCCACGGGCGAGCCGTACGCGCAGGCCACGCGGAGCGCCAAGCAGTTGAAAGCCCACCAGTGGGAGATGATGACTCCTGATGGGCAGCCTTTGCGTCCGGTGGCGACGCCTGAAGCCAAGCAACCCTCGCTTGCTTCCGTTTACGCGCTTTCGAAGTACGACCAGGAGCAGATGTGCCTGATTGTCGGAAGAGCGTACGGAGTGCCTACGGTGGCTCTGCGCTTTTTCAATGCATACGGGCCCTATCAATCGCTATCTAATCCGTATACGGGTGTGTTGGCGATCTTCGCGTCGCGATTGCTGAACGGCGAGCGCCCTATCATCTTTGAAGACGGGCAGCAGCTGAGAGACTTCGTCAGTGTGTATGATTTGGCACAGGCTTGCAGGCTGGCGCTTGAAGTGGACGCGGCACACGACATGACGTTCAACGTAGGCAGCGGCGTTTCTATTACCGTGAACGAAGTGGCGCGCAAACTGGCGAAAGTTTTGGGTAAAGACCTGGAGCCTGAGATCACGGCCAAATATCGCGTGGGCGATATCCGGCACTGTTATCCGGACATCAGCCTGGCGCAGCGCGTTCTCGGCTACAAGCCGCGTATCACGCTCGAAAAGGGAATGCGCGATTTAGCCGAATGGCTGGAACAGCAGACCACGACTCATGATCGCTTCAATGAAATGCGAGAAGAGCTTGCTTCGCGCGGGCTGGTTGTCTAAGGAGGCCATGGTATGCAGCGCGGTTACATCCTTATCACCGGCGGGGCGGGGTTCATCGGCACCAACGTGGCGCGCAGTTATCTGCGTGAAGGGCAGCCTGTTCATATTTTCGACAGCTTGAGCCGTCCCGGCGTGGAGCAGAACCTCTCCGACTTGCAGCGCGATTTCGGCGGCCGGGTTCAGTTCACACGCGCGGACCTTCGCGATCGCAACGAAGTGGAGAAGGCCGTCGCGAGCGCCAGTGCGGTGTATCATCTGGCGGCGCAAGTCGCCGTTACCACCAGCTTGGAGAATCCCTTAGACGATCTGGGGACGAACCTGGTGGGTACGGTTCATGTTCTGGAAGCAATTCGTCACGCAGCGGCGCAACCTCCGCTGCTGTTCACGTCCACCAACAAAGTGTACGGACACTTGGCGGGCGTTCCGCTGACCAAGCGTTCCAGCCGCTATGAGCCCGAAGACGTTGTTCTAGCGCAAACGGGCGCGGGTGAGAATCAGCCGCTTGAATTTCTCTCGCCTTATGGGTGTTCGAAGGGCAGCGCGGATCAATATGTTCTGGATTACGCGCGGTCATACGGGCTGCGCGCCACGGTATTTCGCATGAGCTGCATTTACGGTCCCCATCAACTTGGCTCCGAGGATCAGGGATGGGTGGCGCATTTTCTGCGGCAGGCGATGAAGGGCGAGCCTATCACGATTTACGGCGATGGCAAGCAGGTCCGCGATCTGCTGTTCGTCGAAGATCTGGTGCGCGCGATGCGCATGGCCCAGGAGAATATGAGTGTTGCTGGAGGCGAAGCTTTCAATCTGGGTGGAGGCTTTGACAACAGCACCAGCCTGCTGGAACTGCTGGATGAGATTAAGCAGCTGACAGGTAATCCGGTCGATATTGATTGGGGGCCGGAGCGGCTAGCCGATCAGAAGTGGTACGTGGCCGATACTCGCAAGATTCGCGCTCTCCTCGGTTGGACCACAACCGTCAGCATTCGGCAAGGGCTGAGGACATTGCGCGACTGGTATCTGGAACGGCCGGCGTTGGTGGCGCAATCGGAAGCGCAGGTGGCTTAATGCGATACGCACTCGTCAATCCGCCGTGGAGCTTTGAAGGCAGCATTTATTTCGGCTGCCGCTCGCCGCATTTGCCGCTCGAACTTGCGTATTCGAAGGCGCTTCTCGAGCAAGCTGGCCATGAGGCTTTGTTGATCGATGGACACCTCGACGGGCTGAACCAGAGTGAGATTGTGGACCGCGTGAAGACATTTGGTCCCGATTTTATTGTCGTGACCACCGCGCCCACTTATTTGTTCTGGCGCTGTCCACCTCCTGAAGTGCGATTGCCGCAGGAGTTATTCCGGGCCTTTCGCTCACAAGGGAGCAAGCTGGTGGCGGTGGGGCCGCATGGCTCAACCACTCCTCGTGCGGCACTCAAGAAGCTGGATGTGGACTTCGTCGTGTTAGGCGAGTGCGAGGAGATTCTTCCGCAGCTGGGGGGCGCGATTGGCAATGTCACTTCCGTCGCCTATCGCGAGGGTGATCGCATTGTCGTTCGCGGGCCCAATCGCGCGGCGGACATGAAGAGTCTGCCGGCGCTGAGTTGGCCTGATGAAACGATGGCCAGGCATACGCATCATCACCATCGCTTTGATGGGGAACCGGCGGGTCCAGGCGCGGAGATGGAAGCCTCGCGCGGCTGCCCGTACCATTGCACGTTCTGCGCCAAGGACAACTTTAGAAATAATTACCGCAAACGTCCGCTGGCGACCGTTGTCGAAGAACTGGATAGATTCGCGAAGCAGGGTATCGAATACATCTACTTCATCGATGAGATCTTTCTGCCCGACGCGCCGCTGCTGGCGGCATTAGCGGAGCGTCACTTCAAAATTGGCGTGCAGACGCGCCTCGATCTTTGGAACGAGGATGCTATTAAAGCGTTGGCTCGTGCTGGCTGCGTTTCGATTGAAGCAGGCGTGGAGAGCATCACGGAAGCGGGCCGGGCTTATCTCGACAAGAAGTGCAAGATGTCGACAGAAGAGCTCACCGGTCGACTGATCTTCGCAAAGCAGCTGGTGCCGTTTGTGCAGGCGAATCTGCTTGCTATGGCAGAGGACGATGCCGAGACAGTGGAGAAGTGGCGGCTGCATTTAGAGAGGAGCGGCGTGTGGGCAAACAAACCCGTGCCTCTGTTCCCCTATCCTGGATCTCCCGAGTACACGCGCATGTGGGGTCCTCCTGATGATTTTGCGTGGGAGCGCGCGCATGAGGCTTACCTGAAGGGATTCGATTCGTTTAGCGATATCCAGGAACAGCGGCCGCAGGGCTTGGTGGAACTGGAAACGCTATCGCCCGCTATCGCGCAGCGCGGCTGATGCCACTCAAGATTTTGATGACAGCCGATGCGGTCGGCGGAGTCTGGCGTTACTCGATCGACCTTGTTGAGGGGCTGGTTGCGGAGGGCGCGGAAGTACTACTTGCGACCATGGGTCCGCCGCCCTCTGAAGAGCAGAAGCGGCAGGTGGCGGCGATCCCGAATGTGACGCTTGCGGAGAGCGACTACGCGCTCGAATGGATGCCGAATCCGTGGGCCGATGTAGACGCGGCAGGGAAGTGGCTGCTCAGTCTTGCTGAGGATTTTGCTGCTGACGTGATCCATCTGAACGGCTACGCGCACGCGGTTCTGCCGTGGCGGCGGCCGGTTGTGGTCGTGGCGCATTCCTGTGTCTTCTCCTGGTGGAGGGCGGTTCATCGATGTGCTCCTGGTGCGGAGTGGGACGAGTATCGGCGGCGCGTGCTTGAGGGGCTAGCCGCAGCCGGCATGGTGGTTGCTCCTTCGTCGGCCATGGCGCGAGCTACCGCGACAGAATACGGCTTGCCTTCGGAAAAGATCCGCGTCGTTCACAACTTCAGCAGCAGCGATACGCCGCAGCGTGCCACGAAAGAGACTTTCTTTTTAGCGGCAGGCCGCGTCTGGGACCAAGCGAAAAACATAGCGATGTTGCAGCAGATTGCGCCCCGGCTGAATTGGGAGATGCGTGTTTCCGGAAGCGACCGTGGACCCGAGAACTCGATAGCTGCCGTCAAGTCAGTTCGCTTTCTCGGTATGTTGCCGTACGCAGGCCTCTTGGAGCAAATGGCGCACGCCAGTGTCTTCGTGCATCCGTCGCTTTATGAACCATTCGGCTTGTCGGTACTCGAAGCCGCGCGGCGAAATTGTTGTCTGGTGTTATCCGATATTCCCAGCTTGCGGGAGCTTTGGGAGGGTGCCGCGATCTTTGTCGACCCACGCAATCCGGATCGATGGATATCGGAGTTGAACAGCTTGACGAATGACCCCGAGAGACGGCAAGCATTGGGGGAGCGGGCCTGTTCGCACGCCGCGAGATACAGTGGGCGCGTTGCCATAAGCGAGTATCGACAGGTGTACGAATCCGCGCTTTCTTCCCGCCACCGGCCTGGCAACGAGGCGGCGGCATGAAGTTGCGTGTGGCCTTGTTCTATCACTCGCTGGTCTCCGATTGGAACCATGGCAATGCGCACTTTCTGCGTGGCGTTGCGTCCGATCTGATGGCGCGTGGACATGAGGTTCGCATCTTCGAACCGGAGGATAGCTGGAGCAGGGAGAACTTGCTGCGTGAACGCGGCGAAGAAGCCATTCGGGCGTTCGAGAATGCCTTCCCGAAACTAACCAGCACGCGTTATCGAAAGGATCAGATGGAGGTGGGAAAGTGGCTGGACGGTGTGGATCTCGCGATCGTCCACGAATGGAACGATCCGAAGCTGATATCGGCCGTAGGTCTATATAGAAAACAGCATCGCGGGCTAAGAGCGCTGTTTCATGACACGCACCACCGCGCCTTCACCGCCGAAGAGGAACTGGCGCGTTTCGAACTGACCGACTACGATGGCGTCCTTGCCTATGGAGCTTCTCTGAAGGACCGCTATCAGCGCCTGGGCTGGGGTAAACAGGTTCACGTGTGGCATGAGGCGGCTGACACGCGCACCTTCTATCCTCGCGAGAGTTTCAGCAAGCTGGGCGATGTGATCTGGATCGGAAACTGGGGTGATGAAGAGCGCAGTGAAGAGCTTCGGGAGTACTTCATCCATCCGGTGAAACGAGCGCGCTTGAAAGGACAAGTTTTCGGGGTTCGTTATCCGAAGCCGGCGTTAGACCAGCTGAAGGAGGCAGGGATTTCGTACGGAGGATGGCTGCCGAACTTCGAAGTGCCCGAGGTGTTCGCTGACTTCCGTGCGACGGTGCACGTGCCGCGCCGGCCTTACGCCCGAGAGTTGCCGGGTATTCCGACGATCCGTCCGTTTGAGGCGCTGGCCTGTGGCATCCCGCTGGTCTCCGCTCCGTGGCAGGACAGCGAGGGGCTGTTTCGCGTGGGCGAAGATTTCCTGATGGCGCAGAATGGGGAGGCGATGGAGAAGCATCTCCGCGACGTGCTCAACGATGCGTCGCTGGCCCGCAGCCTGGCGCAGAGCGGGCTCGAAACAATCCGCCGGCGTCACACTTGCGCGCATCGTGTAGATGAGTTGCTTACCATCTTGGAGACGATCCGGCCTCCGGCCGCGATGCACGAGCCAGTTGTGGCGGGAGTCGAGGCGTGAAGATCGGCTTCTGGGGATCGAGCCTGGTCTCGGCATATTGGAACGGTGCAGCTACTTACTATCGTGGCGTGTTACGTGCGCTTGCCAATCGCGGACATGAGATTACGTTCTTTGAGCCGGACGCATATGATCGTCAAGCGCACCGCGACATCCCGGACCCGGAGTGGGCGCGGATCGTTGTCTACAATGCAGCGAACCAGGACGAAGTAGATCGTCACCTGGCAGCTTCAGAGCGTTTCAACGTCGTGGTGAAAGCGAGCGGCGTGGGAGTGCTGGATGAGTTTCTGGAAGGCCGTGTGGCTAAGATGCCCGCTTCCATCTGCCGGGTTTTTTGGGACGTTGATGCGCCGGCTACGCTCGAGCGCCTAGCTGCAAACCCGCAGGATCAGTTTCACGCCGCGCTTCCGCAATATGATCTGGTACTCACATATGGCGGCGGCAAGCGGGTGACAGAGGAATATCAACGCATCGGCGCCCGGGAGTGTGTTGCCATCTACAACGCCTTTGACCCTGACGTACACTTTCCTGTAGCTCCCGACCCGCGCTTTGCGGGCGACCTCTCATTCCTTGGCAATCGTCTGCCCGATCGTGAAGCCCGCGTGGAAGAGTTCTTCCTGAAAGCCGCGCAACTCGCGCCCGATCGCCGCTTCCTGCTTGGCGGCAGTGGATGGGCGGACAAGCCGGTGGCGGCGAACGTCACGTATGGGGGTCATGTGTACACAGCGGACCACAACGCGTTTAACTGTTCCGCCCGAATGGTTCTGAACGTCAGTCGCGAAAGCATGGCGCGGTACGGGTTCTCGCCCGCCACCAGAGTATTCGAAGCGGCCGGGGCCGCGGCCTGCCTGATCACCGACGCGTGGGAAGGCCTTGACTCCTTTCTGGAGCCCGGGAGCGAAGTGTTAGTCGCTCACACGGGCGAGGACGTGGCCCGCTTCGCTCGAGATCTATCAGACGACCGGGCACGGTGGATCGGCGAAGCAGCCCGTAAGCGAGTGCTCGCCGGGCACACATATGAGCGCCGCGGAAGGCTGGTTGAGGCGGTGTTGCAGCAAACGTTATCTTCGATGTCACCCGCGATGCCCGCCGCCATGGAGATGCGGGTTTGAGTCAGCCTCAACTAAACTGCGTTTTCCTGGGTCTCTCGATTACCTCCACCTGGGGGAATGGTCACGCCACTACTTACCGCGGCTTGCTGAAGGAAATCTCACGGCGGGGCCACAAGGTCACTTTTCTTGAGCGCGATGTCCCCTGGTACGCCTCAAACCGTGAGTTCGACCAGTCACCGTACTGTACGGTTGCGCTATACAGCGATCTTGACGAACTAAAGGATCGCTTCACAGCGCTGGTCCGAGCCGCCGATGTGGTGGTAGTAGGATCTTATGTTCCTGATGGAATTGCAGTAGGGCAATGGGTTACTTCGATTGCCCGGAATGCTACTGCCTTTTACGACATAGATACTCCGGTTACGCTGGCTAATCTTTTCGCGGGTAAGTGCGAGTACATCTCTCGAGAACTTTACTCTAAGTACGACCTGTATCTCTCTTTTACCGGCGGCCCCACGCTTGACTTAGTGGAGCGTAAGCTGGGCTCGCCGGCGGCAAGGGCTTTGTATTGTTCGGTAGACCCCTCTTTGTACTATCCTGAGCCGGAAGCGGCTCGTTGGGACATCGCCTATCTCGGGACTTATGCTGCCGACCGGCAGCCTGCGCTTGAGGATCTGCTCTTAGCCGTGGCGCGTAGTCATGCCGACAAACAGTTTGCGGTAGGCGGCCCACAGTATCCCGACGATATTCGATGGCCGGAGAACGTGGACCGGATTGAGCATGTTCCGGCTAGCGAACATTGCCGGTTCTATAACTCGCAGAAGTTTACTCTGAATTTGACGCGCCAGGACATGATCCGGGCGGGCTATTCACCGAGTGTGCGCCTCTTTGAGGCCGCCGCGTGTGGCGTTCCGATTCTCACCGACGAGTGGCCGGGATTAGAAACCATTTTTCGCCTGCGCTCAGAAGTTCTTCCGGTTCGCAATTCCGCGGATGTTGAGGCTTATCTTGAGATGCCGGGTGACCAGCGTTTGGAGATAAGTGAACGAGCTCGCCGCCGGACGCTGCGTTTTCATACCTCGGCGGTACGGGCCGAGGAGTTCGAGACCTTCGCGTTTGAATCCTTAAAGCAAATTAGTAGCTCAAATAAGAGAGCGAGAAGTGGAATCACGCGTTCTCCGACAGTTGCGGTGACCTAAGACGCAGCAGGTGACAAATGAACAAGACTAGGTTTTCGAAGTTGGCGGCAGTAGTATGTGTTTCATTTACTGTCGTGCCGTTGGTTGCAAGACAATCGCCGCCCGGTACTCCGGTCAGCATTATAGTGACTTTGGAGCCAAAGCACGGCAAGACCATTCCTCCTATAGAGCAGCAGGATATTACAGTTTCGCAAGGACGCGATAAGCGGCCGATCAGATCTCTCACTCCTCTGCCGTTGGGCCAGGGAGGCATGCAGTTAATGCTTCTAATAGACGATTCCGCACGGGGAACGTTCGATACCGAAATCGCCACGCTGAAACAGTTTGTCAATGCGTTGCCCGCCGATACCGAAGTAGCGGTCGCATATATGCGCAACGGCACGGCGGCTCACACGTCGAATTTCACGCGCGATCACGCGGCGGCGGCAAAGTCCATTCGCGTTTCGTTCGGCTCGGGCGGCGCTGACGTTAGTCCTTACAATTCGCTCGCCGAGGTGGCGAAGCACTGGCCGCAGCCAGGCGCGCAGCGGAAGGCGGTAATCATGATCTCGAGCGGAGTGGAAGGGCTGGGCGGCGGATTCACGCCGGACAACCCATATGTGAACGACGGCATCCAGTCCGCACAAAGGGCGGGTCTGCTGGTTTATACGATCTATAGCCCGAGCGTCGGCCACGATGGCCACGCGTTTTGGCGCGCTAACTGGGGCCAGAACTTTCTGTCGCAATTGTCTGACGAAACGGGCGGCGAAATGTACGGCCTTGGTTTCGGAGCGCCGGTTTCTTTCGACCCGTACCTTAAAGAGATTCTGCTGCAGATGCAACATCAATATCTACTCACGTTTGAAGCGCGTCCGGAACAAAAGGCTGGATTACAGCCGATCAACGTAAAGATCCTTGAGAAGGACGCGAGTATTGCGGCGCCGGACAAAGTATTCGTTCCCGCGGGCATGTAAAGGCTAGGCGCGGGGGAACAGCCGCGCGTCGGGATGGGTGGGATCGGGTGGCAGTTGGATGAGTCGCTGAGCAGCGAAAGCCTCATCGATGAGCGAGGAAAGCAGCTCAGAAAAGAGAAGCGGTTTCGAAGACGCTTCCCACAGGAAATAGCCGAACGATCCGGGACACGGGTTCACTTCATTGAGCCAAAGTTCACCTGTTCTGGCGTCCGACAGGAAATCGATGCGCGGCGCACCGGTTCCATAGACTACCGAGTAGCAGGTCTTGGCCCAATCGTGAAGTTTGGCGGCAAGCGCCGGATCGAGCGGTGGGTTGAGTTCACGTGTCAGGGACAACATGCCTTCACTGATAGCCCCCGGCTGCTTCGATCCCTTGCTACCTTTGCTGCCCGATCCACCTGACAGATACTTTGCTTTGAAGTCCAGCAGGTCCTTGTCCGTTTTAGGCCGCTCAATGGCGGAAGTCAGCACCGTTTCTCCACTTCTTCGAACGGCCACGTTGTATTCAACCAGGTTGCTCACGAACGGTTCAACGATGGCGTGCGTGTCGAGGCGGAAGATAACGGATAAGGCGCCGCGCAGTTCTTCAATCGAAGCTGAGCGTGCTACACCGATACTTGAGCCCAGATGAGAAGGCTTGACGATGACCGGGAACGGCATTCCGTTGAGGCTTTTTTCGACTTGTTGCGGAGTCGGGAGTAGACCGCCGTTAGGCCGTCCAATGATGACGGAGGGTAGCAAGGCGATGGCGGTGTTGGCGAGCACGCGTTTTGTGATGTCTTTATCCATGAAGACACTCGAAGCAAGCGGCCGCATGCCAGTGTAAGGGACATTCGCGATTTCGAATAGACCCTGCATCCGCCCATCCTCACCGAAGAGGCCGTGAAAGGCGAGCAGAGCGACATCGAATTCGACCGGCTTGGGTTTGGAAAAAAGGCCGGCGGATTTCACTGGCAAAAGCCGCCCTTTGCCATCGACGTTGGGCCACAGGTCTAAGGTGACGCCTTCAAGCGTCTTGGACGTAGCCTCGCGCGGCAGATAATTGTTGCGCTGGCGCAGGGCGTCGCCCGTGAACCATTTTCCATCGGTGGCAACGTAGACTGGAAAAGAGCTGAAGCGGTCTTGATCAAGAGCCGCCATGGCCTGGAGACCTGTGACAACGCTAACGTCGTGTTCAGGAGAACGGCCGCCGAAGAAGACAGCCACTCGCATTTTCATATTGAGCGAATTTGAATTGTCCACTGTAGCAGAGCAAGGTAAATGCACGTAGAGTACACGGTGGAGAGCGGCACGAAGCTTGCGATCACTGAGATAGGCGAGGCACAAGCAAGCAGTCAGCTGGGCCGCCGGCATCTGGTTTGGGGACATGGTTGGGGTCAGTCGGCCATGGCGCTGGCGCCGCTGGCGGAAACCTTGAAGCCGTTTGGTTATTCGTCGCTGGTCGACTTTCCTGGTTTTGGCAAATCGCCGAATCCTCCGGACACGTGGGGGACGGCTGAATACGCCGATGCGGTTGCAGAATGGCTGAAGAGTTCGCCGCAGCCGCGGGCGATTTGGATCGGCCACAGCTTTGGCGGCCGCGTCGGCCTGCAACTCGCGGCACGTCATCCACAGCTTGTGGCCGGAATGGTGCTGATTGCGTCGGCGGGTTTGAAGCGGCAGCGCAATTTTAGCGAAAGAGTCCGCTTCGGGTTGAGAAGGGCCGCATTCAAGACGGCGCGGAGATTCGCAAGAGAAGGGCCACAGCTGGATGCGCTTCGAAAAAAGTTTGGCTCGAGCGATTATCAGGCTGCCGGGGCATTGCGTCCGGTGTTTGTGCGCGTGGTTAGCGAAGATCTGACTGAGGTAGCCGGCGAGGTCCGGTGCCCTACGCTGCTGATCTACGGAACGGCGGATACTGAGACGCCGCCCGAAGTAGGGGAACGCTTGCACGATTTGATTACGGGATCTGAACTGACGCTTCTTGAGGGGTTCAATCATTTGAGCGTGCTTTCGGAAGGTCGTCATCAAGTGGCGCTACGAATCCGCAAATTCCTGGAGAAGATCGAGGCGTGACGTTTCTCGTTTTGGCTTGCTTCTTGCTGTTCGCGGTTCGGCGTTTGCTGACTTATCTGCACATTTACCAACAGGAGGAGTACGACTCGCGCCGCTTTCTTCCGTGGATTATTGTGCACTTCGCCTTCGATAGGCGCATGTCGGCGGTGCTGGTAGTGCTTGCGATTCTTCAGTTTGCGATAGGTGTTTCCGGTGTGATCGTTTTGGGAGCGGCGGCCCTGGCGTTTCTGGTTTTCGCTGCGATCGAGAAGGATCCACGCAAGGGTTCGAAAAAGAAGTTGTCCCTGACGGGGCGGGCCAAGAGAATTTACTTTGTGGCGCTTGGGTGGCTGGCAGTCACCGCATTCGCGTTTGCAGTAACCTCAAGTTCGATTGTCCTTTGGATTGTCGCGGTGCAGATCATTCCAATGGCTCTGACGATTGGCAACCTGCTGACGCAACCATACGAGAACAGACTGCAGAAGCGCTTCTGGGCCGAGGCTCACACGAAGCTGGAAGCGCTGAAACCAACGGTGGTTGGGATCACCGGGTCGTATGGCAAGACATCCACCAAGCACCTGCTGGGTCACATTCTGGAAGTGCAGGCGCCGGCATTGATCACGCCGGGGAGCGTGAATACGCCGATGGGGATTGCGCGGATCGTGCGTGAGCGGCTAAGTTCGCATCATCGTTTCTTCGTGTGCGAGATGGGAGCTTACGGACCGGGATCGATTGAGCGGCTGTGCCGTTTGGCTCCGCCGGACGTGGCTGTCATCACCGCGATTGGGATGGCGCACTATGAGCGTTTCAAGAGCTTGGAAACGGTGGCGAAGACTAAGCTTGAGCTGGCCGAAGCGGTGGCGAAGCGCGGCGGTCCGGTGATTGTGGCGGAACAGGTGCTGGAGTTCGAAGCCGCCAAGAAGTTTCGAGACAACTATCAACGCATGATTGTTGTGGGTACCGGAGGGGAATGCGAGCTGCGGATCAATGCTTCTTCGCAGACGACGGACGGCATCTTGGCCCATGTTTCGTGGAACGGAGTTTCGTACGTGTTGCGGGCTCCGATTTTTGGCGAGCACCACATCTCAAACATGGCGCTGGCGTTTGCCGCGGCTTGCGCGGTGGGCGCCGCTCCAGAGGATGCGATCGTCGCACTGGCATCGGTCTCGCAGATCAGTCATCGGCTGGAAGTGAAGCAAGGCCCGGCAGGCGCGCGGCTGATTGACGACGCCTACAACTCTAATCCAGCCGGCTTCGCCTCCGGGCTGCGGCTTCTGGATGCTTTGAGCACAGATGGGGGCCGGCGCATTCTGGTGACCCCCGGCATGGTGGAGCTGGGAGAAGCCCATGATGAGGAGCATCGAAAGATCGGACAGTTGGCGGGCAGTCACGTGGATGTTCTGCTGGCGGTGCTGCCGGAACGAATTAAGAGTTTTACGAATGCCTACACGAGTTCGAATCCGGGCGGAACGGTGATGCCTTTCCCGACGTTCACGGCTGCGCAGACCTGGCTTGAATCGAATCTGCGATCCAATGACGTGGTCCTGATGGAAAACGATTTGCCGGATTTGTATGAAAAGAAGCTGAGGCTTTGAAGGGTGCGATAGCTTCGCAAGCGCCTGTTGGGGAGAATTTGAAGCGGCGTGCAAAACCGCTCCTTCGCAGTCGCAGCTTCCATAAGAGGGCCAGTTCCTGTCAAGCATAAATCCGCGATCTTCCATGCTTCTTGTTCCTTCTGTTCATCCGTTCCGTTTCCATTGGTCCCTCTCTGCCACCGCTGGCTCGTCCTGCTTCCACTCGCACTCGTTTGTAGAGCCCGACAGCTTCTGCGGGTCGACGGGATAGTAGCCCGGGGATTTCAGATGCCCGCGTGCCCTTGTGAGCTTGCCGGTGAATTCTTTGTGCGAGGATCTGTCGTTCACATGAACTCTGGGTTCGGCGCTGGACAGTTCTCTTGTGAACAAGTCACCTAAGGTCTTCGCGTTCGACTGGGGGTTCCGGGGAAGAGCGGGCTTGGAGGCGAAGGCGTATGGCGGCGCAAGCGGGGCAGTCGCAGCCGCCGCGTTCTTTGGGACGGGGAAGAGGATCGCCGCAAGGGCCGATGTGACCGCCGGTTCGGAGCATCTCAGCGTCGATGAGGTCGAGCCAGGTATCGACGGACATGCGCT
>JAABUQ010000941.1_pt1 | contig 65753 bp, 75 predicted proteins | sample 5560001 | NCBI WGS metagenome assembly JAABUQ01 (sample SAMN10711888, study PRJNA513371) | rock metagenome | isolation source: Antarctica rocks | place: Antarctica: Victoria Land, Finger Mt nord | collected 2015-12-18
CTTTGCTTTTACCGGCCAAAGTCACCGGCTTCGCACCCGCGGGAAGGCGGCGAAGAACGCCTAACCCCTCCAAGGGTTCAATTTGAGAATGCCGCTACGGGTTCAATTTGAGCGTGCCGTTACCATCACCGACGATCTTGAACTGCACGCCGCCCTTTTTCAACCCGGCCAAGAAGCCTTTGCGGCGGTCAGGACCCACGATCTCATCGCGTGGACCACCGTTGAGGATCGCTAAATTGATGGTTTTTCCGGCGCCAACGCGTTTGGCCATGAGTTCGCCCGCGCCGTCGCCGATCGTCGCGTTGTCCGATTGAACGGTAGTGAACCCGACATTCGGAATCGACGTGTCAATGAAAAGTAGCGGCTTGCGCGTAGCGATAGCCGACAGTTGGGCCCTTTCGGTTCCCGGGCTTACGGCATTAACGACGATGACGTCGACGCCTTGAGAGACCATGTCCTGAACCTGGTTAATCTGCTGAACCGGATCCCCGTTTGCAGCCTGGAAGACGAGTTGAAAGCCCTTTTCTTGAGCAACTTTCTGGGCTTCTTTTTGCATGGCCACATAGTAAGGGGCAGTGAGTGTCTGCTGGGCGAAGCCGACCTTCACTTGCTTGACGTCTTTCTTGTTCGAGGATCCGGGTGCGGCGCCGTAAGCGGCCACCGATGCTAGTAATATCGCGACGAAGCCCGCCGCGCCGATCGATTTGCGGTGCATGTTTTGCCTTTCGAACGTCATATAAACGTTAATGTGTCTAGTGCGTGGCGTGTGCGTCGTTTTGTAAGCGCGACTTCGCTACCGTCTTCGAACCTGACTCGCTGCGACTGAAACCGCGACCAGGATGAGGCCGCCCCTAAACGCTTCTTGAAGAAAAGTGGAGACGTTCATGAGGACCAGCAGATTGGTAATAACGCCGAAGATAAACGTCCCAATCACGGCTCCTGAAACCTTTCCGTAGCCTCCGCCGAGCCGTGCGCCGCCAATAACAACAGCGGCGATGGCATCAAGCTCGTTATTGACGCCGGCCGACGGAGTACCGGCTCCGACACGCGAGGTCAGCAAGAAGCCAGCAAGACCCGCCAGCAGACCCGCGATTGTAAATACGAGGAACGTTGTCGATCGAACAGGCAGGCCAGAGCTTTCAGCAGCGATTTTGCTGCTACCAACGGCATATACACGGCGACCGAAAACCGTCTGTCGTAGAACGAACGCCGTGACTGCGATGACCGCAATCCAGAAGAGGCCTATCGTCGGGAATCCGAGCACGTTGGACGTCCCTGGAATCACAAATGCCGTGTCTGCGGGTGTTAAAGGCGACCCCTGGGTGTAGGCGTAGACCAGCCCTCGGGCGAGCGCTAACATTCCTAGCGTGACGATGAACGCCGCTACGCCGCGGAAGGCGATCAAGGCTCCATTTACGGCACCGACTACAGCTCCCGTACCGAGTGCAACGATGAGTCCAAGCCAGACGCTGGAACCGTTAAACATTCCGGCGCATAGAACCGAAGCCAGACCCAGTGTAGAGCCGACACTAATATCGATACCGCCTGCCAGGACGACGATAAGCTCTGCAAGCACGAGAATTCCTGTAACAGACAACTGGCTAACGAGATTAAACAGATTGTCGTGGGTGAGGAAGGCGTGACTGCTGATCGAAGCGATGATCAGCAAGCCGACGAGGAGCAACAGGGGGTAATGGTCACTCAGTCGCGCAGCGAGCGCGGCCATGCCCCCACGGGCATGGAGCATGGATTTCGACATGCTTTGAAGAGAGTTCATTACGCTGCCGATCCGAGCGCAGGTCGAGCCAAGTCTTCCGTCGTGGCGTGTGCCGAGTCGAGCGTCGCGACAATCCTGCCTTCGCGCATTACCAGAACGCGGTGTGTTAGCAAAAGAATCTCCTCCGCCTCACTCGAAACCACGACGATAGTTTTTCCGGCCTTCGCCATGTCAAAGATGATGTCGTAAATCGTTGCCCGCGCACCGACGTCGATGCCTTTGGTGGGTTCGTCTAGAACGATAACGGCGGGGTTTGCGGCAATCCACTTGGCGATACAAACTTTCTGCTGATTGCCGCCACTAAGAGTGCTCGTCATGGTCGACGACGAGCCCTTAACCGAGAACTGCTTAACGAGGTCGTCGGCCGCCGTACGCTCACGACCTAAATCGAGGACCCCCGCGCGAGATAGCGCGCGAAGAGTTGCCAGGGTCAAATTTTCGCCGTTAGTAAAATCCGGGATGAATCCCTCGAGTCGGCGGTCTTCACTGACGTACGCGATCCCCTCTTCCAGAGCCGTCCCAGGACTGCGCAGGTTTGGCTTGCGGTTGCGCACCTTCACGGAACCAGAGACGAGGCGCTGCTGTCCAGTAATCGCTCGCGCAATGGATGACCGGCCGCTACCAACGAGCCCATACAGGCCTAGAATTTCGCCCGGCCGCACGGAAAAGGACACATCGCGAGCCGACCCGGCTCGCAGACCACTAACATCCAGCATCGGCTCGACGCCAGAGTTTGCTCCGCTAGGTGGCCGATGCAACACCTTGAGCGCGTCACCAATCATCAACGACGTTACCTCATTGGTATTCGTGTCGGCGACGCGAAGGATCTTTACAAGCGAACCGTTTCGCAATATCACGATCCGGTCAGCGATATCGAAGACCTCTTGCATTCGGTGGGATACGAATAAGACGCAGGTTCCAGCTGCCTTCTCCCGCGCAACCATTTCCTTGACCAGTTCGAAGTACGACTCCGTGGTTGATGCAGTAGTCTCGTCCAGAATCAACACCCGGTGCTCGTTCACGACCGCTCGTGTTAAGGCAAGCATCTGCCGCTGACCGGGCGCCAAGCTGGAGCCAAGCCGCGACGTCGCGATTCCATGTAAGCCTACTTTTTGAAGCGCATCTTGCGTCTCCGGGCCGTCTGTAGCGCGACTCGTGGCCCACGCGTTGGCGCCTCCGTACGCAAACCTAACGGCCGCAACGAGCCAGCACTACGAGACGACGCGTGTCGAACCGCCGCTCTTGCTGGAGGGTGTCGAGCGCACGCGCGCTCGCGAGCGAATTTTGGCTTTCGCCCGAGAGCTTTTAGTGCGTCGAATAGACGAGTCGTGCACCGGCGATGACGCGGTCTGATGCGTCGACCAAGTCGAGCGATGCCGGACGCGGGAAGTCGCGGACGAAGAGCGTCGCCGTCGTCCCGCGGACATCGGGCTTGCCGAGATCCCGGCGACCCGCGGGGGAATGCGCGATCACGCGGCAATCGCACGTCGCGCTGTCGACGACGACGTAGAACCACGCGCCGTCGCGGGCATAGAGCGCTTTGCTAATGGGGGCGGCCGGGTCGCGTGGGCTAAAACTGACGTGGTTGAAGTGCGAGTTCGCGATCGTCGCTAGGACCGCGCTGTCGCTTGCGGCTTGCCGAGACTCCGCGGAGCGTTCGACGAGGACACCGCCGCCAGTGCCGACCGCGATCAGCAATGCGGCGGCCGTCGCTAAGAAGCCGGTAGCCGGGCGTACCGGACGCCTTGATGGCGTTCCGGACACAGGGCGCGGCACGAATGGCACGACGGCTTGAGCCGACGCTGCAATGCGCGAACCGAGCCGCTCGGGCGGCTCGAGCTGCGGAACGAACACTTCGTCGAGCGCCGCTACCGTCGCCTGGGCCTCGCCGAGAGTGCGCGCGCAAGCGGAGCAGCCCGCGACGTGCGCCTCGATCGGCGCCCGCTCCGGCGGCTCCAACACGCCGAGCGCGTACAGCTCGGCAAGCTCGCCGAGGTGATCGCTGCGATGGCCGGGCTCGTTTACAGCGCTCATTGCGCCCGCGTTCCTTTCTCGCTCAGCGCCGCGTTCAGTTTGCGCAGGGCAAGCGAAATCCGGCTTTTGATCGTGCCGAGCGGCGCGCCGAGTCGTCCGGCGACCTGAACGTGCGTGAGGTGACCGAAGTAGGCGAGCTCGAGCGCGGCTCGCTGCTCGGGCGGTAGCGCTGCGACCTCGCGGTGCAGGCTCTCCTCCTCGATGCGGTCCCTCACCTCGAACTCGTACGCCGGGAGGCCGGAACGCGCCGCGCGCTCCTCGATGCGGAAGTGACGTGCGGCGTTGCGCTTGCGCGTGATCGCCTCGTTGCGCACGGAGCCGAGCAGATACGCGCGCAGCGAACCGCGTTCGGGACGATAAGAATCCGAACGCTGCCAAATGCGCAGCAGCGCGTCGTGTATGCAATCCTGCGCGTCGTCATCGTTTCCAAGCACGTGACGCGCGACGGAGTAGAGCGGCTTCGCATACGCGCGATACACGCTTTCCAAGCCGCCGCTTTTCCGCGCGAGAAAATCGGCGACCATCGATTCGTCCTCGTGCGGCCCGGTGCCACTCCCCCCGTCCACGCAGTACACTGGTTACCCAAGCGAATGATCGGTTATGCGTGCGGGCGCGCGGCGCGCGAGCTCGACCGAGCGATAGCCGAGGACTTTGAGAAGGACGTTGTCCGAGACCTTGAGCGGGCCTGGCTTACCGGCCGTGCCGGGCGCCGCTTGCGGATATGCCGTCGCGGCGGCGGTCGCAAAGCGAATGTTGCCTTCGGTGTGCTGGATGATCTGGTGAATGTGCCCATTGAGCACCGTCACAGCGTCGAAACGATGCAGCGCCGCGATCACCCGGGCGCCGTCTTCCGTCGTCCAGCCCCACTGCGGATAGAGTGCGTACAGCGGAACGTGACCGAATACGACGATCGGCGTCGAGATCTTCTGCGCCGCGAGATCCTTTTCGACGAAGTCGAGCTGTTCGGTGCCGAGCTTGCCGTCGACCTCGAAGTTAAAGACGTTGACGAGCGAGAGAAAGTGGATGCCGCCTTGGTCGAACGAGAACCATCCGCCCGGCGCGTCGCGACGCGCGAACGCGTCGAAGAAGCCGCGCGGCGATCCGATCACGTCGTGCTCGCCCGGCAGCACGATCAGCGGCGCCTTGAGCGAGCCGAGCACCTGTTTCGCCACATCGAACTGCGCGGGCGTCGAGAGGTGCGTGACGTCGCCGGTGTGTACGACGAAATCGGGCTGCTGCGGCAGCGCATTGATCGCCTCGATCGTTTTCGTGAACGTTCCGAGCACGTCGGGATTTTCGGGGCGCGCAAAGCCGATGTGGCTGTCGCTGATCTGGACAAACGAAAACGACTTCGTTGCCGCGGAGGCGGGTTCGCTAACGAGCAGACCCGAGGCCGACAGCGTCCATGCTATGCCGCTGCCGGTCCACGCGACGTGTTCGAGAAAGGTACTGCGCTTCACGTCGTGCTCCTTACTTCTGCGAACTGCCGGAGGGAAGGACGACGATCGTCGCCTTCATGTAGGGATGCAGCTCGCAGAAGTAATGGAACGTGCCGGCCTTCGCGAACACATGCTGCCACGTGCGGCCGCCGTCGAGTCCAGCGGAGTCGAACGATTTGTCGTCCCCGGTGGCCGTATGCGCCTCGTCGTCGTCGTTCACGAAGGTGACGCGGTCGCCCGCGTGGATCGTCGCCGGCGTCGGATCGTATTTGAAGTCTTTGATGTGGATCGTCAGCACCGAAGCCACGAACGATGTGCTGCTTTCAGCTGCGGTGCCCTGGGGGCCGGCGGCGGCGAGCAAAAAAGCGAATGCGCCGGCGGCGACGAGAAGTCGAAGCATGAAGTGTCTCCTGGCGGGAGTGGATGCTTCGGTACGCCCGGCGCGGCGTTTCGGATGACTCGGTCGCACGCTTCGACGACTGATTCGAAGCGAATGCGGTCGTCGCGGCGGTGATGCTGGCGACCGTTACTGAGATTACGGGCTGTGATCGACGTTGAACATCTCGTCGTAGTGTGCTTGCCACGCGGCCTGCTCCTGGCCCGGGCTCAAGAAACGCGGCCACATTCTTACTGTAATGAAATCGTTCGCGGACGAGGGTTCACTGCGCGGTCTAAGCGTATTGCGTCGATCGACCCCAGCGATGGGTTTGGGCGAGGCAGCCGTCATGGCGACCGGTACGGGCATTGCGCCCGCAGCAGCCGAAACAGGCGTTGAGCTTGCAGCAACCGATGTTACGGCATTGGCCAGAAACAGAATCGATGCAGCGTGTAGCATGTCGTTGATCCTTTCAAAGTAGCTTTATATTCGATGTACGCACGGCACTGGATAACGGATGAGCGTGCTAGGTGGCTTTAGCGCGGCATCCGCACGAGGTTGCCGGGCTCGATGAAGTGCAGCTGAACGGCTCGATCTGCGCTCGTCCGTATCATAGGCGCGACCAGGTGCTTTCACCGAGCGCAGGGGGTGCGCTTTGGTCAAAGAAAAGCCCCGCTCTATTTAGCCAGCTCCCTGTCCGGACGGTTTGGGGGCGGCGCATTGCGGGGTTACGTCGTGAAGATAGACCGGGCAACTTCATATCAGCCGACTGCGAGAAAGCAGCCGGCTAGCGAGATGGCTACGCGGCATCTATGAGCGAGGCGAGCACATCGTTTATCTTCGACCTCGACGGAACTTTAATCGATAGCGTCTATCAGCATGTCCTTTCGTGGCGCGAGGCGTTCGACGCATCGGGCGTGGAGCTCTCAGTCTGGCGCATTCATCGACGCATCGGAATGAGCGGCGGGCTGATGCTGCGCGCCCTGAAGCGCGAACTCGGACGTCCTTTCGATGATGCGACGATTGCCGAAATGCAGCGCCGCCATCGCGAAGCGTATTTGCGGCACGCCCAGAGCGTTCGCGGCCTGCCGGGCGCGGCTCAACTGCTGGACGCACTGACGCGCGCTAGAATTCCATGGGCGATCGCTACGAGCGGAGAGCGCACGGTTGCAATGGCCGGCATCGCAAAGCTCGGCCTCTCGCAACCTCCGGAGGTCATCATCACGCGGGACGAAGTCTCGCACGCGAAACCGAATCCCGACTTATTTCTGGCGGCCGCGGCGCGGCTTGACGTCGACATCCGGTCGGCATTCGTCGTCGGCGACAGCATTTGGGACCTACTCGCCGCACAACGCGCGGGTTCGCTCGGCATCGGGCTTCTTTCGGGCGGCTACGGCCGCGCCGAACTCGAACGCGCCCAGGCGTACCGCGTTTATGAGGATCCCGCAGACCTCTTCACACGCCTCGACGAACTTGGCGTGCGCAACGTTGGATAGCGTGAACCCGGACGCCCGCGATTATGTCGATCCTGCAAAGACGTCCGGCGCTTGCTCCGCCAAGAGCACCGTCACGTCGGCCCCGGCCGAGAATCGCGACGTAGACAACGATCGAGATCGACCGTAACGGACGATCATATCTTCGACAAGGCGTATTCCCGCCGCGGGTGCCGCCGCTACCGAGTTGCGATCTCGACGTGTCCGAGCACGATACGATCGCGCGTGCGACCGCAAGCAATAATCGTTGAGGACTGTCCGTAATCGACATAGAGCGGGACACTTCCATGCCAACGTACTGGGCAGTTGCGGGCAGCCACCCGTTCGGCGAGCCTTTGAGTCTGTTCCGACGTCTGGATGGCGTTGAGGATTACTGCGATCAAGAAGACGATAACGGAGGCGGCGCCCACGACCAGCGTGGCATGGAGGCCGTGTACCCTAATCAGCTAGTGAATTACCTGACGCGGCGATGTGAGTCGCTTCTGTCGCAGCCCTGAACGCATCGCCGGAGCGTCTAGGTCATAGGCGTTCACGATATCGTTACCTTACGCGACTTAAGAACATGCTCATGATTCCTTCGCGAGGCATTGCCACCATGCACGAGCTAAAGCCGCTCGGCGTCCGTGCGCGCGCGCGGCGTCGAAGCTATGCCGTCCATAAGCCGGCGACCGATGCGCCGCCGCTGGTGTCCTCAATTAACGTGCTGAGCCGATCTAACAACTCGCGTGCGCTCGCTTCCGCAATGTGTTTTCCGATCGTTGCATCGAAGATCTTACCGACTACCCTCGCCTCGTAACGTCCATGAAGCGTCAAAACCGCGCGATCCTGATCCTCTTCGTTTACTTCGACGAGGTCGGATGGCGGCTGGTCACACGAACGTTGGGATTACCCTACCACGAATTCGGTCCCAGGGAAAATATGCGGCATCGAGCGTAGTCGCCCGGCATGCAAGTCGCGCTGAAGCGCTTCGCTTGATGGGCAATCTTCGCCAAGATGAGCGTCTTGCCGTCGCTACCCTCTGTGTCAACATGAGGCGATCGGTATACAAGCGAGACACTCGCCAAGTCGCTTCGCAAGCCGTGTACGAGTTCCAGCGACGTGGGCCGCGGAAAATCGGTGACAAAGCGTGTGGCGGTGCTGCCGTGGACATCCAGTGAGCCAAGATCGCGCTGCGCTGTAGCGGAACGCGCGACGAGCCGGCAATTGCACGTTGCACTATCGACGATGACGTAAAACCACCGCCCGTCGCGCGCGTAGAGCACCTTTGCAATCGGCGCACCGGTTTCGCGCGCGGTGAAGCTCGCGTGCTTAAAGTGAGAGGTGGCTATGGTCGCGAGCACGGAACTGTCCTGTGCGACCTGACGCTTCGTCGCGGAACGCTGGAACAGCGCTCCTGCGCTAATCCCGGCAAAGAGCAAGAGGGCTGCCGCCGCAGCGAAAAAACCGGTCCCGAGCCGACTTGTTCGTCGTCGCAGCGCAGCGTCGTGCGACATGTGCCGAATAGAAGACACGGCGACGTCGCTCGACGCCGAGATCCGCAAGCCCAGGCGTGCGGGCGGTTCAACGAGTGGAACGAACACCTCGTCGAGCGCCGCGACGGTCGCTTCTGCATCACCCAACGCCCGCACATGATCCGCAAGACGCGGCATGCGCATTAATGTCCGCACGCTCTTGCGGCTCTAAGACGCCAAGCGCATAGAGTTCGGCGAACTCGCTAACGTGCTCTGTCAATGTCGGCTGATCCCTCGGGAATGTCATGGAGTGATTCCCTCGCTCGCCACCATGGCGGCGTGCAGCTTATGCACGGCCATGGCCAGGCGGCTCTTGATCGTGCCGAGCGGGATGGCGAGCCGTTCGGCGATCTGGGCCTGCGACAAGTGCTCGGAATATGCCAGCTCCAGGCCACTCGTTGTTCCGTGGGAAGAGTCGCTACTGCACGGCGCAGTCGGTCACGTTCGACGTAATCAGTCACCTCGATCTCATAGTCCCGGCGTTCGGATGCAGCGGCCTGCTGCTCGATGCGAAAATGGCGCGCGGCGTTTCGTTTGCGACTCAGTGCTTCATTGCGGACGCGCGCCAACAAAAAGGTTCGTAATCCGCCACGTTCTGAACGGTATGAAGTCGCTTGCTGCCAAACGCGCAACAGCGCATCGTGAACGCAATCTTGAGCGTCATCATCGTTGCCCATAACGTTGCGTGCAGTCGAATAGAGGGCCGTGCCGAACGCTCGATACGCACCTTCCAGCGCGCCGCTGCGTCGCGCGAGAAAGTCCGCGACCATTCGGTCGTTGTCATGGCTATCGGTACCGACGTTTCCCTGCAATTTTCAGAACCGCTTATGCTGATACGTGATCGGTAATGCCGCTGCCGGGCAGTAGCATCGCGATCCGGTAACCGAGCGCGGACGCCGACCCACTTGTTAGTCCGGCCGACGCAAGTGAACGGAGGTCCACTAGCTGGTTCCAAGGGACGACCATTGCGAGGACAGCAGCCGGCCCATGACAGTAAACGTTCCGTTGCTTTCCGGCTTGATGATGACGGCCTCGCCTTCGGCCGGCAGGAACCCAGTGACCGCTTGAACGTTGAAACCGTGTGTAATCAGGACGGTATTCATGCCGTTCTTCGGCGTCATCGACAGCAGCGGTTCGAGAGCTAACGCAGCCTTCTTGGCGTTTTCCGTGCTCTTCGGCTTGGGTTCCCGAAGTCCCGTATTCGCTTCCGCGCGCCCGAATGCGAGCTCTGCAGTCCACATCGTACGACAGAGCGGGCTCGCAATAACCTCGCCGATCGGGATATTGAGCTGATCGATCGACTGACCGATCGTACGTGCGTTCATCCGGCCCTTCGACGTCAAGATGCGCTGTGTATCGCAGTCGGCAAGGTCGACCGTGTCCTTGTCTTTCATTGACGTATCCGTATCGGCATGCCGTAGGAGGATGACGTAGCCACCGTGTTGGAGCGCGGCAACGAGATCCTTTGCTTGCATCGCTGCGAGCGTCGGAGTTGCTGCGCCGACGAGCGTGAGTATCGAGAAAAGTGCGGTGAAGAAGCGGGTAAAACGCATCGATATTGCCCTCTTAACTTGTCATCGGTGCCGAAGACATTAATAGTACGCATACCTGACTACCCTTGGATGAGTCATCCGGGCGCCGGACTTGCGCGTATCTCTTCATCATGAATCTAAGACAGATAACGCGATGGCTGTCCACGCCGCCCACAAACGGCCCGTGGTCGATAATCTTTGTGCGCCTCATGGTCGGCGGCGTCTTCTTGTGGGAGGGCATAGGGAAATTTCATTTCGCCAGTTTGGGCGTCGGGCGGTTCACTCTACTCGGCTTTCCCATGCCAGGCGCCATGTCGGCCGGCATCGGCCTCCTTGAAAGCGTCGGGGGCGCGTGCCTTATCGTCGGGGTGCTTACCCGACCGTTCGCCATTCTCTTTATCGGTGAGATGATCGGCGTCCTTATAACGACGAAAGTGTCGTTGTATCTAGGGCAGTCGCCCTTGCCGCTTCCGCCGGTGCCCCCGCAATTCGGGATGTGGGCCGTCTTGCACGAGACGCGTTCCGATTACGCACAATTGATGAGCTCGCTGTTCCTGCTCTTTGCCGGCCCGGGCACACTTGCACTCGATGCCTACTTTGCTTCACGCAAATTAGCGAGCCCGATCGGAAGCTCTGTCCCGAATCGCGGTACGGTATGAACGCGCGCAATGTCCTAGCCGCATTGCTGCTGACCTTTCTCCCGCTTCAGGCGGTTGGCGGCGAGTACGGCGCCGGTACTGCGCCCCGGCAGCCCAAGGTCGTTTGGATCGCAATGTACCTCGACGCAAAGTCGACCGATCCGAAGCTCGCTGCGTTGCGCGGCTACACGCCGGCTCAAGCCACGATTCATGTCGGCGATCACGTCGTTTTCTTAAATATCGACGATGAACTGCACACGGCGACGCTTCGCCTGGCCGGAGGCTTCGCCGCAACCGCAATAAAGCCGACAGGGCACATGCTTTCCCAAGCGTGGTCGACCGGTGACATCAAGGCCGATGGGGAAAGTACGCCGCTACTAGCTGACAAGATCGGAACGTATACGTACGGTTGTATTCATCACTTCAGCGACGGTCAACGCGGCACGATCATCGTCGCTCCATAGCGGGCGGTACGCGTCGCCACAAATCATCGACGGTCCGCTCGTTGCATGAGACCACCGCATCGTTGAGCGCTTAAAGAAGAGCGGCGCGTGAAGCGCGCTGAGTTGGCGGCGCTACACCGCGCATTCGCAACGTGTCGTACAAGACGATAGAGGCGCATCCGAGGCTTACCGACGCACTATAGCAGCAAGCGAGGCCTGGTGCAAAGCGCCTTCCCGTACGATGCGGCCACGATTGCAAGCCTCGAGTCCGCTCTTTCGATCGACCGATTCTCGTCCTATCCCACGGCGGCGGCCGGGGACCGGCGGCGCGCGATCGCGCTTTACGAGTGGAATAGCCGCACGGCTTTCTACGTCCCATTGCAAGCCGTTGAGGTGGGTTGCGCAACGCCTGTCACCGGGAACCATGCAATATGTTCGGACCCACTTGGTACGACGAGCAGGCCTTCCTCGGTCTCGATTGGGGTTTCGCGCTACGAATTCGCGAGGATGATGCATTCTGGGGTGCTCGGTATGCTATCGTCGAAGACCCGGATGGCATTGCTGCTGGTCTGATGAGCCCGGTATCTTCAGAAATGCGATCACGGCCACCAGAAGTAGAGTGAGTCGCCGGTCGACGCCTTCTTCGACACCGTCGGTGATTTTAAAAACTACGCTTGGCCCGATTTTTGCAGACGGGGCGCTGGCTCGGCGTCCATGTCAATGCCATGGCGCTCCAGGGCGATTTTGCAAAGATTTTCGATTTGGCGCGCGCGTTCCTCATCGCTCCAATCCAGTGCGTGAGCCGCGTGAGCCGCGATCTCCGTTGCGCTCTTGCGGTTCAGCCGACCCGAAATTGCAATCGGCAAGCGTCGTAAGACGATGTCGCTGAGGTTGACGACCCGCTCACTCCGGATTACGGCACGAAGCTCTCGCGCACCATACTCCGGCAAGGACGTGAGATCGTCATCCGGGCAGCCGTCCAAGTCTTGCAGGATCGCTTCAGCGCGGGTACCGTAGCGATCGAGACAAGCCTCTGCGCGCGCCAGACTAACCGAGTACGTTCGGGCTACTCGTGTGACCCAGGCCTTTCGGGTTCGTTCGGTAGTAGGAAAGTCGTGGCCGCCTCCGATAGGCACGAACGTCGTTTCAACTCGCCGGAATAGCCGTAACGCTCCAAGCACGTCGTCGGTAACCTCGGCCGCAAAGGCGCGAAACGTGGTCCACTTGCCGCCGATGAGCGAAAGCACGGGAATATCAGTGCCGGGCAGGACATCGCGGCGGACAGAGTGGTCGCGGCTAATCTCGGCGGGATCATCGACCGGAACCGCGGGAAGCGGCCGCAGGCCCGCATAGCGATACATGATCTGCTGGCATGTGAGCGTCAATCCCGGGAAGACCTCGCGCACCATTGCCAGCATGTACTCCGCTTCCTCATTATCGCACGTTACTGCGTCGGGATCATCGGCTTTTATGTCGGTCGAGCCGATCAATGCGTGGCCGAAGAACGGGTACACGAGGCAGATTCGGCCGTCCGGCGATCCGAAGTACACCATGTGGCCATCGAGTTGCCGCACGAGTTCCGGGTTGTCGACGACGAGGTGCGAGCCCTTAGTGCCGCCGATGTACTTCTTGTCCAGGCCGACGGCCCGATTGACCCGGTCGATCCACGGGCCTGCCGCGTTGACGACCAAACGCGGCTCGACCACCAGGGTTTCACCGGTGACCTGATCGGTCAGGGTCACGCGACCGCCGGCGGCAGCCGTGACCGCCATGTAATTGAGCGCCCGTGCATCCGGGTTCGCGGCCTCGCCGTCCGCCACGAGCTCGAAACAGAGCCGTTCGGCTTGCGTCACGCGCGCGTCATAGTACGTCGAGGTAGCCAGCACCGTGGGCGCAATCGCTGGGAAACGCCTCCGCGTTGCCGATCGTAACGCAACCGTATGGCAGGGCATGACCCTGTGCCGGCGACCGAGCAAATCATAGAGCGTCAGCCCCACTTCGACGATGAGCAGGCCGCGGTCGGCGAGCTTGGCCTTCCGACCTAGGAACCGCTTGAGCGAGGGCACGATGCCGCGAAAAATCGAATGAATCGGCACCACCGTCGGCAGCGCCTTCACGACGTGGGGAGCGTTTCTCAGCAGCAGGTTGCGCTCGCGCGTGGATTCGGCTACGAGCCGGAACTCGCCCGTCTCGAGGTACTTGAGGCCGCCATGGATCAGCCGGGATGGGGCCGCGCTCGCACCCGCACACCAGTCGGCTTTGTCGACGATGAGGCAGTTGACGCCTTGCATGGCGAGATCTCGGAACGTGCCGGCCCCGTTGATGCCGGCTCCGACGATCAGGACAGATACCGCCGGCGCGGCCGCGAGGTGCCGGAGGGTTGCGGCACGCGGCGCTTGTGCGACCGAGGGTGTCATACGACAGTCGGACTCGCTGGGTGGGAATCGGGTTCGTCGCGCCCTGACAACGGAAGGATGGCGTCGGCCAGAGCGACGTAGCGGGCAAATCGCTCGTTGAGGGCGGCGTGGCGAGTGACGTTGGGCTCGTAGCGAGCTGCGACGCTGCAGCCGCACCGGACTGCATCGTCGAGGGAAGCATAGAGTCCGACCCCGAGCCCGGCGACCAGGGCAGCGCCGAGGGCGCCCACTTCCCTGGCTTGCGGGACATCCACCGGAAGGCCGAGAGCGTCGGCGAACAATTGGGCCGGCCGGGTCCGCGACGTTCCACCGCCGGTGACCCCGGCCCGGCTTATCGCAAACGCCGAGCGCAGCGCATCGACGTGGAACCGGTGATTGAACGCAGCGCCCTCGACGACTGCACGCAGCATGTCCGCACGATTATGCCACGACCGCAGCCCCAAGAAGGCGGCGCTCGCCGGGCTATTATAGGGCGAACCGTAAAGAAACGGATGAAAGAGCGGCGCGTCATGGGCTACGGGCACCGCTAAGTCAGCTTCAACGATATCCCATACGGACGGCCCGCCTTCGGCGGCGGCATCCCATTCGGTGCCGTAGGCTTGCCGAAGGAACCAGTCGACGTTGTTCGAGGAAGCCGGCGAAATGGACATGTTCATCCACTGGCCTTGTCGCAGCCCGGCACGAGCGCTCCAGCGCCGGTCGACCGTCAGGTGATCGGACAAGGTTTCGTTGATGCTGAATGTCCCGGCGGTGATTGAGACGGTACCCGGCTCCAGATTGCCCAACCCAACTGCACTGACCGTGACGTCGTGCATGCCGCCCGCTACGGGCGTGCCCTGAATCAGGCCCGTTTGCGCCGCAGCGGCCGACGACACCGTGCCGATAACCCCGCTGCTCGGCAGGATGTCGGGGAGCGCCGACCTTATGGCTTGCAGGCCCATCACCGATAAAAGATCGTCCGAATAGCGCTGCGTGCGTGCATCCGTAAAGGCAGTGCTCGCATCGGTCGGGTCGGTAGCGATCACGCCGGTAAGGCGATAGCGTAGCCAATCCTTGCAGAACAAAATGTGGCCGATCGCCGCATATCGCTGCGGCTGGTTGCGGCTGAGCCAACTCAGCAGTGCGGAGGCCGCATAGGGATAGGGCCGCTGCCCCGCGATCAATGCAACGCTATCGAGGACGCCGGAGGATTCCCACGCAGCCGTTACGCCGCGGGCACGACTGTCTACCGACTGGATGCCGTGCCCAAGCGGCCGGCCCGCCGAATCGGTGAGATAAAGCCCGTCGCCGTGTGCGGTGACGCCGATCGCGTCTACCGCACGTTCAGCTGATGGGACGGCCCTCAGCACATCGGCAATTGCCTCGCATGCCAACTGCCAGAGGCGCTCCATGTCGTGTTCGACGTGATTGGGTGCCGGCTGCAGCGGTTCGGTGCGTCGGCTTTGCGAGGCGATGGTCTTCCCGTCAAGGCTGAATAAGACGGCTTTGACGGCCGTGTTACCGCAATCGATTCCCAATAGCATCGATGAACCTCGCAGACCGCCATGTCTACGTCTGTCACGGTCTTAGATTCGTCTTGTGCTATTTTTTGCGGAGCGTGAATGGGGCGGTGTAGTCCGCTAAGTTGGCTTTTGTGATGAGGATGCAGTCGAAAAGTTGCTTCTCCTTACCCGCACCCGTATTGCCGGTCTTCAGGAATGAATCGGCTTCCTGCACCGCTTTAGCCGAGAAGATCGCTACCGGCTGGAGCACGGTATATTGCAGAGTGCCCGCTTTAATCGCCGTGACGGCGTCAGGCGAACCATCGAAGCCGCCGACCTTGATGCTCGACAACTTGTGGGTCGTCTTCAAAGCCGCAATCGCGCCCAGCGCCATCTCGTCGTTGCCGCTAATCACACCGATGATGTTGGGATGGGCTTGCAGCATGCTCTGCATTTTATTGTAGCCCTGCGTGCGGTTCCAATTGGCGACTTGCGAATCGGCCTTCTTCAGCCCGTCGTATTGGCCGAGCACGGTCTCGTATCCATTCGACCGGGTGGCGGCATTGTTGTCAGACGGCGCACCCAAAAGTTCGACGTAATTCCCCTTCTGGCCGACGCCTTTTACCCACTGCTGCGCCCCAAGGGCGGCACCCTGCGCGTTGTTGGACACGAGCTGGGCCTTGGCCAAGCCCTCCTGGTTGATCTCAGCATTGACGAGAAAGACCGGGATCTTGGCGGCAATAGCTTTCTTCACCGCGCCGACCGATCCACTGGCATTGGCCGGATCGAGGATGATCGCCACGGATTTGTTGGTGATCGCAGTGTCGATCAGGTTGCTCTCGGTATTTGTGTCGCCCTTCGAGGCGCCGACGTTGGCGCTGTAGCCGCGCTTGCGCGCTTCGGTTGAGGCGACCTTGCCCTCCGTGAGCCAATACGGATTCGAGGGGTCGTTGACGATGATCGAGATGAGACCGCCCTTGGAGCCGGCGGCCGAGGCCGGCAATACGGAGCCTGCGATGACCGGAGCGGCCAGTGCCAGAGCCGTGAACGTCAGAAGTATTGCCCTATTGAACATTTTCATCTCCCTTTTTCTTTAGAGTTATTGTTAACTAACGATCTTTTCGTGAACGGATGTAGCCGTCTGAACGTCGCCCCCGCGTTGCGGAGACGACGACGGGCCGTTGGTCGAGCTCGCAGGCTTGACGCGGCGGCGGTATTGAACCGAGTTGAGGAGCACCGCGAGCACGATGACCGCGCCGGTGAACACCGTCTGCCAATAAGATGAGATACCGATGATAACCAACCCGTCGGAGAGGAAGCCGATGACGAAGGCTCCGAGCAGGGTTCCGCGGACGGTGCCGCGGCCGCCGGTCAATGCCGCGCCGCCGATGACGACGGCCGCAATGGCCGTCAGTTCATATGTCGTGCCCGCAGTCGGTCCCGCCGAGGTCAATTGCGATGATAGGATCAGACCTGCCACAGCGGCGCAGATTCCGGAGAGCACGTACACAGAAATCTGCACCGTCTTCACCGGGACGCCTGAGAGTTCTGCAGCCCGTTCGTTGCCACCGGAAGCATAAAGCCAGCGACCGGCAGCCGTGCGGTTCAATGCAAAACTGCCGAGGATTGCGATGACCACCATGACCACAACTCCGATCGGAAGTCCGAGCAAGTAGTTGAAGCCAAGCCAGTCGAAACCCGTATTTCCAAGTTCCGGTTTGCCACCGAGATTGTTGTAGGTCAAGCCGTTTGTCATCAACAGAGCAACGCCACGCACCATGTACATGACGCCCAAAGTGGCGACGAAGGCCGGAACTCTGAAGCGCGCTATGAGAACACCGTTGATCAAACCGATCAACGCGCCGAGCGCGCAGCTTAGCACGACGACTGTCCAGACCTCAGGGTACAGCACGACGCCCAGCGAGGTCAGTGTCACGCCCTGCATCAGAAAACCGGCGACGACGCCGGCGAGTCCGAGCGTGGATCCTACCGAAAGGTCGATCCCGCCGTTGAGGATGACCAGCAGCATCCCGACCGCGAGAATTGCGAAGAGGGCGACGTGTGACGACATCGTCAGGAAGTTGCTAACCGTGAAATAGTTTGGCGACAGGATGGAGAAAACGATGATGATCGCAATAAGTGCGAAGAATGCGCGGCCTTCGAGCAACAGCGCGCCGACATCGAATCCATCCTTGAAGAGACCCGGGCTCGAGCGCTTACGGTCGGCGTCTATCACAGGTCGAGCTCCGATCTTCGTCGATCATTAAGCAATTACGGCTTCGCCTGACGCGGCCATGATTTCGTCTTTGGTGACATCGGATCCGAATTGCGCCGATATCTTGCCGCGACGCATCACGATGATCCGGTGCGCAATGCTCAGGCATTCTCCGAGTTCCGAGGTCGAGAACACGACGGCGAGCCCCCGAGCGGCCCGCTCGCTGAGCAGCCGGAACACTTCGGCCTTCGCCCCAACGTCGATACCGCGGCTGGGCTCATCCAGTAAGAGAACCTTCGGGTCGGTCATCAGCATCTTGCCGATAACGACTTTCTGCTGATTACCTCCTGAGAGAGATCCGATGGGAACATCTCCGCCCGCGGTCTTCACCCGCACATCGCGGATGGCTTCGTCGATCAGCAATCGTTCCCGCGGGCGAGACAACAGCGCCCCCTTTGCGATTGCGCCGATGCTGGGCAGCGAGAGGTTCGTGCCTACCGACATGGTCTGGACGAGCCCGTCGCGTTGACGGTCCTCGGGCACCAGCACGAGGCCGCTCGCGATCCGGTCGGCGATGCTCAGCCGCGATACGTCCTTGCCCTCGAGGAAAACCTGTCCGCTCGTCATCGGCATGCGTCCGGCGACGCACTCGAGCAACTCCGTGCGCCCCGCGCCCATCAGTCCGTAAATGCAGACGATCTCGCCCGCCCGAACATCAAGCGACAAGTGGTCGACGACCCAGCTGTTCGAACCGGAAGGATCGGCCACCGTCACCGCGGCGATCGATAGGGCAATCGCACCGAAAGCGTATCCGTACGGCGGGGAGCCGAGGTCGAAATTCTCGCCCACCATGTTGCGCACGATCCACTCGAGGTCGATGTCTTTCGCCTCGGCCGTCGCCGTTATCGCCCCGTCGCGGAGCACCACGGCGTGGTCCGTGATCTGCAAAGCTTCTTCGAGGTGGTGAGAGATGTAGACGATCGCTACGCCCCGCTTGGTTAAATCCCGGATCACCCTGAACAGCACCTCGACTTCGACCGCGCTGAGCGCGGACGTCGGCTCGTCCATGATCAAGATGCGCGAATCGACCGACAGTGCTCGCGCAATTTCGACGATCTGCTGCTGTCCCAAGCGCAAATCTTCCACTAAGGTCATCGGGTCGATCTCTTCCTCGAGATCGGCCATCAGCGCGCGAGTCTGCCGCGCCTCCTCGGCGAAATCGACGCCGGTCGCCGACCTGAGCTCCCGCCCCATGAAGATATTGTCGCGCACGTTGAGATTGGGCGCCAAACTGAGCTCTTGGTGAATGATCGAGATGCCACGGTCCCGCGCGTCGGCGGCGGAGGAGAAGGCCACGCGGCCACCGTCGAGTTCGATGGTTCCGGCTGTGGGCTGCTCCACACCAGAGAGGATTTTCATCAAAGTCGATTTTCCCGCGCCGTTTTCTCCAAACAGCGTGGTTACCATGCCGCGATGGATGTCGAAATTAACGCCCTTTAAGGCACGCGTACCACCATAGGTCTTCACGATGTTGCGTGCCGCGAGGACGGCGTCACCGGCTTCGGGCTCGATATCGAGTGCCGAATTCATTGCACGTCCAGCTTCACTGGCGTGACGAGCCACCTCTTCGGATCGGTCAGCTGAAAAGCGCCAACGACTGAAATAGTTTTGCCTTTAAGATTATTAGTGTCGACCTTCGACAAGATCTCTTTTTTCAGTTCCTTATTCAGGGCCGATCCGGCGTTTTGGTAGTCGATCTGGTTGGTGAACTGCCCAAAGTTGATCGTGCCCGTCGCGTCGCGCAGATCGGTTCCGGTGATTGCGGGGCCCGTCTGTACTTGAATGACGACCGGCTTGGGAACGCCGTCGACGGAGACGTCGTAGGTGCCGAAATCGCCCTTGCCGACGACTCCGGTGAACTTCACGGAAAACTCCGGACCGACACCGGCCTCGACGCCGTACTGCTTGGCCGCGGCGGCCTCATTCTTGGCGATGGCCGACACGAGCGTGGCAGCGCTGACGGCGCGATGTTCTATCCCGGACTGTACCTTCGAGAACTGCGACTTACCGAACTCTGCAGCAGAGAAGGCTCCGGCTTGACCGCCCGCCGCCGAATCAAGTCTGATGACCTTTGTCGAGATCACCATTGCGGCGAACAGTACGAAAGCTGCGGCCAAAGCAATGGTCACACGAAGGTTCGGCTTGGGACGGCTGATCCTAGCGATGCCGGATTGCGAACTCATGCTGACGCGTACCGTAAGGCGGCGTCGTGCCTCAGGTCTTGCGTAACAGCGCTGAACACCGACGGATACCGCTGCATCGCCGCTCCAATGTAACCGCTTACGAAGATTGCTTCCACCTTGGGTGCGTACATAGCCAAAATCCTTCTTTCCTATTCAGACAAGGTCGACTTCGGCGGGCCGCGATGAGTGGCGACGTCTCCAGGCGGCTCCGATAACGGCTCGCTTGGTCGTAAGCGTGAAGCCCCGCGCGCCGCTCGGTTTGTCACGATGGCAGGCGTGCGGCGCTTCTCACTGAGAGCCATGCTCGCATCAGCGGCCTTGGCCCGAGCGCAAACGCGACGATCTTACGCAACTCGAGCGGTCGCAACGATGCGAGGATCAGTCGTGAGGATCAGTCGTAAAGAAGCGAGTCATGTCGTTCGATAAACTTTGGATCGGCACGAGCTGGAAGATCAACAAAGTGCGCGCTGAGGCGAGGAGCTTCGCGCGAACATTGGCCGATTCCGACCTCGCTTACAGCGATGCAGCGCAGCTCTTCGTCATTCCGCCCTTCACGGCAGTGGCTGACGTGGCCGACGTGTTGACGGGGACGCGCGTGGCGGTCGGTGTGCAAAACCTGCACTGGGCCGAGGCCGGCCCCTGGACCGGCGAGATCTCCGGCGCCATGGCGGCCGACTGCGGCGCGACCCTCGCCGAAATCGGCCACAGCGAGCGCCGGGCGCATTTCTGTGAGACCGACCAGAGCGTGGCGCGCAAGGTGGCGGCAGCCTTGCGGCACGCTTTGACACCCCTCGTGTGCGTCGGCGACACGCGGGACGAATACGAAGCCGGCCGAACCGCCGAAGTCCTCGACCGGCAGGTCCGGGCCGCCGTATCGCACGTGCGGCTCGAGGATGTTGGCCGCGTCGTGCTCGCCTACGAGCCCGTGTGGGCGATCGGCGAGGGCGGCATCCCGGCCGAGCCTGCCTTCGCCGACGAGCAACACGCGTTCCTAAAGGCGTCGTTACGCGAGGTGACGGGGCACGAAGTGCGTGTGCTGTACGGCGCAGCGTCGACGAAGGTAATTGTGTTGCCCTGTCCGCTCAGCCCCACATCGATGGCCTATTTATCGGTCGCTCCGCATGGCAGCCGGAAGGTTACTTGGGGATCGTCCGCAGCGTGCTCGTTGCGCGAGACCCGACATGTGCCAAGCGATGAGCGGAGTTTCGCGAAGGCGTGCTCGCGGCATGCAGCTTGACCGTAAATGGGCAAGAGTTTACCGTTGGGACACCGATTGCAGAGCGACAGCGCGAGTCGCGCTGATGAAGGAAAATAACGATGGCGATGACTCAGGAGGCGATCGGCGGCCGCATCGCAACGACGATGCAGGCCGTGGTCTGCTATGCGCCCCGCGACTACCGCCTCGAGACGCTCGACGTCCCGAAGCCCGGACCGCTGGAAGTCCTCACGAAGGTCGAAGCCAGCGGCATTTGCGCAGGGGATCTCAAGACTTTCCACGGCGCTCCCTCGTTCTGGGGTGATGCCGAGCAGCCGCAGTACATCAAGGCGCCGATGACGCCCGGCCACGAGTTCATCTGTCGGGTCGTCGCGCTCGGCGATGGAGCCGGAGAAAAGCACGGGATCGCCGTCGGCGATCGCGTTATCTCCGAGCAGATCGTTCCGTGCTGGCATTGCCGGTTTTGCAACAGCGGCGATTATTGGATGTGCCAAAAGCACGATCTGTACGGCTTCCAGAATAACGTCAACGGTTCGATGGCCGACTACATGATCTACACGAAGGAAGCGATCGTGCACAAGGTGCCCGACGCCGTCCCGATCGAGGAGGCGATCCTAGTAGAGCCGCTCGCGTGCTCGCTGCATGCGGTCGAGCGCGCGTCGGTCAAGCCCGACGACGTGGTTGTCGTCGCGGGTGCGGGGACGCTCGGCCTCGGTATGATCGGCGCGTTGCGCCTACTGAATCCGAAGCGGATCGTGGTCCTCGATACGCGCGACTCGCGGCTCGAGCTCTCGAAGCGCATGGGCGCGGACGTTGTGATCAATACGATGACGGAAGACGCCCAGCAGGCGATCATGGACATGACCGACGGCTACGGCTGCGACGTGTTCATCGAGGCGACCGGCTACGCGCCGATGGTCAACATCGGGATGAAGATGATCCGTAAGCTCGGCCGGTTTGTCGAGTTCAGCGTTTTCCGTGACGAGACGACCCTCGACTGGTCGATCATCGGCGACCGCAAGGAGCTCGACGTACTCGGCTCCCACCTCGGGCCGTATTGCTATCCGCGCGCGATCCGCTACATCGCCGACCGGACGATCGACGTCCGCGGCATTGTAACGGACCAATTCGCGCTCGCCGACTTCGCGGACGCTTTTGCCAAAGCCGAGAGCGGCGGCGACGTCCTCAAAGTGATTCTGCGGCCGAGCGGCAGGTAGCGCGAGGCGAACGTGCCGGTCAGTGCTGCGCGAACATCGCGCAGTCCGCCGGTGCGTCGACCAGCCTGGCGAGCTCGTCGTCGAGCTTCATCAGCGAGATCGAAGCGCCGGCCATCTCGAGCGAGGTCACGTATTCGCCGACGAATGCCTTATGGATCGAGATCCTACGGTCGTCCATCATCTGCGCGACGCGCCGGAAGAGGATATAGAGCTCGGAGTACGGCGTCGCGCCGAGTCCGTTGACGAGCACCGCCACGCGATCGCCGCTCGCAAGCGGCAGATCTGCGAGGATCTTCTCGACGAGCGTCGTCGCGACGTCGTCGGCCGGCTCGATGGGTCCGCGATGCATACCGGGCTCGCCGTGGACGCCGAGGCCGATCTCCATCTCGTTCTCGCCGAGGCTGAAGGTCGCCGCGCCCGCGGCCGGTACGATACAGGCCGAAAGCGCGACGCCCATCGTTCGGCAGTTGGCGTTAGCTTTGCGGCCTGCGGCCTCGACGTCGTCGAGCGAAGCCATCTCTTCGGCTCGCGCGCCAAGGACCTTGAAGATGAGGAAGTCGCCGGCGATACCGCGTCGATCGTCTTCCTTGCCCTTGGGCGCCGAGGCGACGTCGTCGGTAACGAGGACCGTGCGGACGTCGATCCCCTCGTCGGCGAGCGTCTCCGCCGCAAGATCGAAGTTCATGACGTCACCGCTGTAATTTCCGTAGGAGAAGACAATTCCGGCGCCGCCCGAGATCGCTCGCGACGCAGCGATCGCCGGGTCCGGCGGCGGCGACGCGAAGACGTTCCCGACCGCGACGCCGTCCGCGCCGCCCCGCCCGAGGTAACCGATGAACGCGGGCTTGTGGCCCGAGCCGCCGCCGAAGAGAACTCCGACCTTGCCCTGGCGCGGCCCCTCGACGCGCACGATCGCGCGGCCCTTCGCCTCGGGGAGCCGCTTGACGATATCGCCGTGGGCGCGAACGAACCCGTCGAGCATCTCGTCGACGACGGAGTACGGATCGTTGATCAGCTTCTTCACGACGGGCGCTTCGCGCGGTACTCCGCATCGATTTGATTCATCTTCTCGACCTTCGCGGTCGACGCGCCGCCCGCGAACTCCGATGCGAGCCACGCATCGACAATCGACTTGGCGAGCTCCGGGCCGATGACGCGCGCGCCAAGGGCGACGATCTGCGCGTCGTTGCTCTTGCGTGCGCGCTCCGCGCTATACGTATCATGCGCCTGAGCGGCCCGGATACCAGGGACCTTATTCGCCGTGATCGCCATACCGATGCCGGTGCCGCAAATCAGAATGCCGCGTTCCTGCTCTCCGCGAGCGATGCCCTCGGCGACCGCGCGCGCGATGTCGGGATAGTCGCTACCCGCCGTCACGTCTCGATCGACGCCGTAGTCGACGGGCTCGATGCCACTCGCGCGCAGATGGTCGACGACCGCTTTCTTGAGATCCACGCCGGCGTCGTCGCAGCCGATCGCGAGCCGCACGGCGCTACGCTCCACGCTCGAGCGCGTCGAGGGTCGCCGAGATGATGAGTGCCGACGACGTCGCGCCCGCATCCTGATGGCCGCGGGTCCGCTCGCCGAGCTTCGCAGCGCGACCCTTGGTCGCGATCATGTCCTTCGTACTCTCGGCACCACGCGTTGCGGCGTCGCTCGCGGTGCGCAACGTCTCTAGTCCGCTCGCTCCTGCGTCAGCTGCGGCATGCGCAGCGGCTGCCGCCGGCGCGAACGCGTCGAGCATCGTCTTATCACCTGTTGTCGTCTTGCCGCGCAGGACGATGCCCTCGCAACACGCGTCGAACATCGCTGCGACGGTAGGACCGTCCAGCGACGTCTTGCCGGTGGCGATTTTCCCGGCCCGCACGAGCGCGGTACCGTATAACGGCCCCATCGCGGCGCCGACGCCGCTGATCAGCGACTTGCCGACTACGTCGAGGAACGTACCGATGTCGTCCCCTTCGAACGACGCGGTGGCCTCGAGAGCGCCGCGCGCACCCAGCGCCATGCTCATGCCGTGGTCGCCATCGCCGCCCGTTGCATCGAGCGCAGAGAGTTCCGCCGAATGCTCCTCAACGACCCGAGCGACCGAGGCGAGAACCGATTGAAAGCGCACTGAGCCCTCCTGTAACCGCTTACGGAAAAATCCTGCGCGACAGTCTGCGCGGCTCGAGAGATTACTCCTGCCGTACGATTGGCGGCACCGCAAACGGCCGGGAGCAGAGCTTACGATGCGACCGACGGTCCACTGCCCGGCTGTCGCAGAAAATTAACGGTGCGAATACGAAGGAAGGTCGATGCCCGAACAGCTGCGCTCGAGGCGTGCGAGAATCAGCGACGTCGCCCGTCTAGCGGGCGTCTCCGTCGCGAGCGTTTCGCGAGTGCTCAATTCCACCGACACGGTCGGCGATGCAACGCGAGCGAAAGTTCTCGAAGCCGTCCGGCGGCTCGATTTCAGCATCGATCAGCGGGCCCGCGCTCTAAGCCGCCAGCGATCCGAGACGCTCGGCATCGTTGTAGCGGACGTATCCAACCCTTTCACGGCGCAGGTCTTGCACGGGATCGAGTTCGTTGCGCGGCGCGCAGGCTACGGCTTGTTGCTCAGCAACTCCGGCGAAGATGCGGAACGCGAGCGCGACAATTGCGACGCCATGCTCGCGCAGCGAATTGAAGGCGTCATCATCCTTCCGGTGACGCTCAGCGGCGAAGCTCTCCGGCCATTGCTCGCTCACCGAGTGCCCGTCGTCTGCCTCGATCGCTACCTCGAGGACGTTGCCCTCGACGCGGTCGTGGTCGACAACCGCGCGGCTGGCGCCATGGCAGCTAGCGCGCTTGTTGATGCAGGCCATGTCCGGCTCGGCGTCGTGACGGCCGGAACGACGACCGTTGGACGCGACCGTCTCGAAGGCTTTCGCTCGGAGGTCGAGCGACGGAACATCGTCCTAGCCGCGAGTGCAGTCCGGATCGGCGATCTCACGCTCGAGAGCGGCCGGGAGCATACCCTGGCGCTTTGCACGATGCTCAATGGTCCGACCGCTCTTTTCGTCCAGAATCATCCGATGGCACTTGGAGCGCTCCTTGCGATTCATGAACTCGGACTAAGAGTGCCGCAGGACGTTAGCCTCATCGCGTTCGACGATCCACCATGGGCGCAGCTTCTCGAGCCCGCGCTAACGACGCTTCGCCAGCCGACGGACCTGCTAGGATCGACCGCAGCGGAGATGCTCCTGGAGCGCGTGACGCACGGCTACGAGGAGCCCGCTCGTCGGATCGTCGTAGCGCCCGAGCTGATATTGCGGAGGTCGGTCGGTCCGCCCAACGCCAGTACGCGGAAGAATCTCGGGGCTAGGCGTTGACCCCCGGCGGATCAAACGGTCCAAGCGGAAGGGCAACATCGCAATAAGGTACGTCGATGCCGAGATTGGTATGCGCAGATTTCCGAGTCTTACGACCTCGCGTTGAAGATCAGCGTCCACCAGCCGATGACGAGCCGTTGCGTACCTGGCGCATATCCCATGCCGCAGGTCGATGACACGTGATGCTGTCCCGGGCTCGCCAAGTCGCACCCGAGGGCTACCTCAACTGTTTGGACGCGATTCTACGCGCGCTGCAGCCTGCAGGCTTGCGCCCATTACGATCAGCAGCAGTCCACCGAGCGCGACCGGGAGGAACGCTGTTGCGGCCACATGCGTCGCATCCCAGACCGCCCCGCCCAGGAATGTTCCAACAAACGAAACGGTGTAGCCGATCGTGAACATTCCGGCCGACAGCCGCGCGACGTCATCTCGTCCCGTCAACGTCGCAGGCAGGGCAACGATCATCGTGAGCGAGATGGCACCGGCACATCCAAGAAGTGCGCTACCAAAGATAAACATCCACGAAAACGGGCCGAGCATTGCGGCCAATGCGGCGAGGACTACGATCCCGATCGCGATGAATAAATCTTTCCGACCGGCGATGCGCTGCGCGATGAACAAGGTCAAAAACGAAGCGGGAAGTTGGGCGGCATTGAGGACAGCGAGGCTTATTTCGATCAATTCCGGTCGGCCCGTCGCATGTAAATAATCCGGAATGAAGGCGTTCGCCGCGAAATACGAGACCGAGACTCCGCCGAGAAGCAACCCGATCTGCCACGTACGCCACGCTTTCCAGTCAGGCCGCCACTGCACGCGTCGGTCGCCGGGAGGTTCTCCCCCGCTGGTCAGCACTAAGAGCAGCACCGCAGTTGCAGCGACGGGAACCGCCCAGAACGCAAAACTCCATTCCCAACTACCGCCGAGGAGCGGGAGCGCCCACCGAATGGTGAATGCGGCGCTTAGCGTCTCGCCGACGAGTAGACCGTTGACGTAGACGGCTGTTGCAAGACCGATAGACTGCGGGAACCATTCACCGATGAGCGTGGGCGCGGCCGGTTGGCAGACCGAAACGCCGATGCCCATGAGGAACGTCATAGCGAACAAGATCGCGGTCGTCGGCCCGACGCCGCGTGCTGCGCCGGCCACTGAAATAACGATGAGGCCCACGATCAGCGCGCGGCGTGCACCGATGCGCGAGATCAGGAGTGACCCGCCCACTGCGGCGATCCCCAAAAGCAGGACTGGCATCACCGTCAAAGAGCCGATGGCCTTCTCGTTCAGCTGAAGATCGCGATGGATGAGCGGCAGGACCGGCGGCACGGCGAGCAGCGTGATGCGCAGGTCGATCCCGACCAGCCAAATCAGCGCTAAAGCAAGCCACGAACGCGGAGAGCTTAAATTCAGTCGCTATACCCGTTAAGGATTAAACCGGCGGGGGGGCCGCTCCGCCGGCAGATAGCGGCGACCAGTCCTGTACTTATCGAGAACGTCGCGCGACCGCGCGGGGCAATTGGAGCAACTTGCGCGATACAGAGCAACGCTATGCGGTATTTGAAGGAGGCGTGATCTGATTCTTTGCGTGGCAGTCGTGCCGTATCCGAGCTACACAATCCTGGGCTGACCCGGAATGAAGAAGAGCTCCGAAAAATTCGGGCTCTTCTCGTTTGGAGGCGGCGTGGCAACGCTCCGTGCGCGCTACCCGTCGCAAGCTCCGTTAGATTCCCCAGTAGTACGGGGAACCGTAGTAATCGTTGAGTTCGCGTTCGCGATTGCGGTCAGGCCAATCTTGATCGCGCTCACGAGTGAATGCCGGGGCATCCCGCAACTGATCAGCCGTGATATCAGTGCGATAACCGCCGAGTCCCGTGTCGTACGAGAGCCGGTTCCAAGGAATCGTATACTCCTCGGCGCCTAACCCGGGGAACCCCCCGAACGAAGCCACGGTGTAGACGACTCGTCCGCTGACTTTCTCGATAACGAGCCGCTTAATCGACCCGACGTCCTTCCCGCTCAGATCGAATACCTTGGTACCCTCCACGCGGTTGCTGTCTATCAACGCGCTGTCCGTCGTTTGGCCGTTCCCATTTTGCGCGGCTATGTGCTCTTGCATCGCTGCCCTCCGTCTCCAGGGTCTACCGGTCCTGTAATTTTCCCGATCGGCGACGGGGGAAAAACCCGGTCGTTCTGGACACGGCCAAGCAACGCGGACGCACGGGGCCCACCGATCGCTTTGACCGGACACGTGGCATATGTCTCACACATTCTGGAGGGGCCCGCTTCACGCGCCGCGGACCCTCTGCGTTAATTTATTCGCTTTCAAATGCACAACCGGAGCGCGAAGCTTGCTTGTTGACCCGCTCGCCGTCTAGGCTTAGGTTAGTGACAACGCTAACCGCCGCGCCGTGTCAAGGAAGATGCTTCGATGCCGCAAGAGATTAAAGAGCGAATCACGCAACATCTCCGCCCGAGACTCGAGAACGTCGCGAGCCTCAGCCAAGAGGAGATCGAGGCGATCATCGGCGCTTTCACGGTGCTGGAATCGTCCGCGCCGCACACGCGACACCTACAATACCGGCTGGCGCGCTTGCAGCCCGAAATCGAGCAGTCCTCTGAAGTTCAGCATGCGATCTCGCTCGCGGTTCAAGAAGCCGGGTACTACGTCGCAGGCGAAGAGTAGCGGGCGACGGCCGTCTAGCGCCCGGAATGCGGCGTTGGAAGTGTGCGCCTCTTTGGGGAGTGTCAGGCAGCTCGACGTTAGCAGCGCGCCGCATACACTTTTAAGCGAGTTGATTCACGAGGTCGATGGCGTGCCGTGTGGGCAAAAGGATCCGCTGCGCGCGCATCTCGATGCGCCCCATCACAGGGTACTCCGCATCTCCACTAGGTTTCCCATGAGACGGTCCGGGGTGTGTAGGGTTGCTCGTCGAGGCAAACCCGGTTTTTGCGGTTAAGCTTCAGCAGGCGCTGGGAGCGGGTGCGCAGCTTCCTGCAGCTCCGCTCGCGAGCTTCTACGACGCCGTCGCCCGCATCTCCAAAGCCGCCGTTTCGAGGGTCACGACATTCCCGGTCACACGCAAATTTCCGGCGACGAACGCGAAAGAGTCGTTAGCGCGGGCCTGCCCGCCCCGGTCGCAGGCGGCGGCGAGCCGCACCGCGCCGAAAGCTCGCAAGGAAAGTGGTGCCGCGCGATCGTGGCGACATAATCGAATCGCCGCGCACGAGCGAGACGGCCGATCGCTACCTCATCGCAAATGCCGACCGCCTCGGCGTTTGACGGTCCGACGGAACGCGCCTCGGCCGCTACGCGATCGCGTATCCGTCGCCGTTCACGACGAGCGTTGCTTCGAGTCACGACGTTCTCGTCGTGCACCCGACCGGAGCGACGCGGACGTTGTGGGGGCTTCCTCGGAGGTAGACGCGCGTAATGTCATGGAGCCATCGGTCGGTCTCTGCTGTTAGTCGCGCGATGGGGCGGCCACGAAGCCGCGAAACGCCGAACGCAGTTCGTTTACATAAAATTCCGGGACTTCGAGTGCGGGAAAGTGGCCGCCGCGTTCGGCCACGACGTACCGCTCGATGTTGTAGAATCGCTCGAGCCACGACCGCGGAGGTTGGGCGATATCACCGGGTAACACGAGCGCCGACGTCGGGACGCGCACGAAATCCGCGGTGCCGAGCGCGTGCGGCCAGCGGCGCGATTCGTAGTAGAGACGCATCGACGAACCGATCGTTCCCGTCAGCCAATAAAGCGTGAGCGTATCGAGCAGGGCGTTGCCGTAGATCGCCAACACGTCGCGTTCGCGACGATCGGTCCACGCGTAGTATTTTTCGAGCAGCCAGCTGGCCATGCCGACGGGCGAATCGGCGAGTGCGAAGGCGAGCGTTTGCGGGCGCGTCGATTGGATCGCCGCATACGCTCCCTCCTCGCGCTGCCACCGTGCGACTCGATCGAGAAACGCGCGCTCGTCGTCCGTGAGCAATTCGGGCGCGACGTGCGGCGGAGGTCCGCTGCCGCTGATGTGAATGGACGCGACCGCATCGGGATGGCGCAGCGCCATGCGCGTTGCAACGCCGAATCCGATGTCGGACCCGGCGATGGCGTAACGCTCGTACCCCAAACCCTCAGACATCAGGCGGTGGTAGAGTTCGTAGGCGCGTGGTGCATTCGGTCGCGTCGGCCGATCGGAGAACCCGTATCCCGGCATCGCCGGGATGACGACGTCGAACGCGTCGTCCGGGTCGCCACCCGACGCGGCGGGATCGGCGAGCTCGCGGGCGATGCTCGAGTACTCGATGAAACTTGACGGCCAGCCGTTTGCGAGCAAGAGCGCTCGCGGCGCCCGTCCCCGTCCGCGAAAGTGGAGAAAGTGGATGCCGATCCCATCGACGACGGCGCGGAAGTGGGGGAGTGCGTTCAGTTCCGCTACGCGCGCCGCCCAGTCGTGCGCCCTCCACCGTTCGATGACCTCGAGCAAGATCGTGGGGCTCGTACCGTACGACCAATCCTCCGTGACGGCATCGCTGTAACGCGCACCGGCGAGACGTCGGCGCAAGTCGTCGATGGCATGGGGATCGGTTTCGACCCGAAACGCTTCGATCGTCACGCGGTCGTCTACACTATTTCGGATTCGAACTCCGCCTGCGCAACGTCCGGACATCGAGGCGTTCGTGAGCGGCAATCGCACCGTGCCGCCAATAACCCGCGGCTCGCACCAGCCCGTCGGACAATGCGAGGCGTGCGCGAACGAGGTCGCGCCTCGCGCACGCGAGCGTTGCCTCACACGCGATCCACAAATAACCTTCGCCCGCGGGGAAGTCCATGCGATCGCAGTGCGCGGTAAGTTGGGCGCTTTCGTCACCGGACGACCGATAGAGCCAAGTCACATCGACACTGTTGCCGATGGCAAAGGGAATGCGATCGCGTTCCGAGTCGACGATCGCGACGACGAACGCGCATGCGTCGGGCGAATTCTTCGAGGCGGCGCGCGATTGCCGGAACGCGCTTTCGTCACCGATCAGCACCTGCCAATCGAACACGAGCGGGACGATTGACGAGCTCCGCGGGCCGCCGATTTCCGCCACATCACACGGTCGCCGCGACTCGGCCCAGCGCGACGCTGGGCTCCGCTGACGAACCCTTCGAGCGTGTCGCCTCCTAACGTGAGTCACAACATCTTCGGTGCGATGCGCTCGACGCGTCGCACGGTGACCATTCGGCGTCGGAGCTCGTGAACGACCCGTCGTATCCCCGGTGCCAAGGTTACGACCGCATCTTCGCGATCGTCAGCGTCTCGTCGGCTCGACCCCATCACCATCGACGACTTCGTCCACGAGGACCATCGAGTACGGTCGCACACCCTCACCGCAATACGAGACGAAGAGGTCGGTCGCTTTATGGATGATTTCTTCTTTTTGTTCGGCATCGAGCGTGCCGGCGGGGAACTTGTAATTCGCGAAAGGCATGAGTGTTGGTCTCTTTCTTGCGACGTGCGATCCGGCACGTCAACATAATTACAGCATGTCCATACCGGCGCCACCGTCGCTTCAAACGACGGCGGCTGCTTCAACGATTGCTGCTTGCGCGATCGCTATTGAAATTTGGTTATCGCTGTTGAGTCAGTCGCGATTGCTCGACGACCGCCGTTGCTCGACGATCTCCATTGCTCGACGATCGCGTTGCTCAACGATCGCTGTTAAGTCGATCGCGGTTGCGCGACGGTCGCCGTTGCTGACGGTCGCCGTCGCTTGGTCGCGCTAGACGGCCATCGCTTTCGGCAGCAGGTCTTCGAGACCCATCGCCTGCAGGACGCCGACTTGAACCGGTGCGGCAGCAGCGTTGATCGACTCGACGCCTTGGTCGTGGGGGACGGTCGTGCGGAGCGGGCGCGTTCCCGCAGGCAAATTTGCGAGATTTACGATCGCACGAGCGACGTCGGCAGCGTCGCGTCCTTCGGCGACCGACGCAAACGTCGCTATGGACGCGTTCAAGCGCTGCAATGTTTCGCCATAGCTTTCCGCCCGCGCGGTGTCGTCGGCGAACGAGCCGTTCGTGGCAATTTCGGTAGGATACGCGCCTGGCTGAACGAGCGCGACTTCAACACCGAACGGCGCGAGTTCGTACGATGACGTTTCGGCCAGTGCTTCCAGTGCCCACTTCGAAGCGGCGTACACGCCGCCGAGCGGAAACGTCATGCGACCGGCCGACGATGAAACGTGGACGATGAGGCCGGCGCGCTTTTCGCGCATCGCCGGAAGAAACGCCCGGTTCACGCGCAGTGGGCCGATGACGTTCGTCGCGAATTGACGCTCGACGAGTGCCGGCGTGAACGCCTCTTGGATGCCGAAAATCGCCATGCCGGCGTTGTTCACGAGCAGATCCGGTGTGCCGGTCGCCAGAATTGTTTTGGCCGCTGCCTCGACCGACGCGTCGTTGTTCACGTCGAGTTCGACGATGTCGGCATGCAGCGCGCGGAGGGCCGCCGCGGCTTGCGCGTTCTTCGTTGCCGTGTTTCGCATCGTAGCGAACACGCGCCAGCCGTCAGCGGCCAGCAACTCGACGGTAAGGCGGCCGAAGCCGGAGCTAGCGCCGGTTACGACGGCGATGCGCTGATTTGACATGAGAACCTCTCGGGTGCTTGCAAGGAGGCTTTCACTCTAGCACCTAAACGTTCGAATAGTAAGTACGCACGAAAAAGTAAGATCGAACGACGGAGAACCGAAACAAGACGTTATGGACGATGAAAGTTTGAAGCCGGTCGTCAATTTTCACGAGGCGCTGGCCGAACGCGGAGACTGTTTTCACGCCGACTGTCCCGCGCGTGAAGTGTTCAATCATGTGACGGGCCGCTGGGGCGGACTCGTGCTCACGGCGTTGCTTTCGGGAAAACAGCGTTTTTCTGCATTACGCGCGCGCATCGGCGGCATTTCAGAAAAGATGCTGGCCCAAACATTGCGTGCGTTCGAGCGTGACGGATTGGTCGAGCGCATGCAGTTTGCCGAGGTTCCGCCACGCGTCGAATATGAATTGACGGCGGCCGGCCTGGAAGTTGCGCAGCGTCTGCATTACCTCATCGATTGGGTCGAGGAACACGTTCGCGATCTGGTTGCGGCACAGCAGATAAACCAAATAAAAGCGGAGCGGCGTAGCGTCTTAAAAGCGGCCGCCATTATGTGACGACGACGTCGTGGACAAGAAAGCTTGGCGCAACCGCATCGTCCACGGTATTAACGTGCTCGACGCCTAGATCTCCGCCCTCTCGCATTCGCCAGACGGTAAAGCCATTTTTTGAAAGGTTCTCGACCTTCTCGTTCCAGCGGTTTGTCTTGGAGCGTCGTAGGCGCAGCACCACGCCCTCACCTTCAAACGCGACGTCGCCCACGTCGAGCCCGACGAGCTCACTGCGGCGCAGCGCTGCGGCGAAGCCGAGCAGGATCAATGCGCGATCGCGCACGTCGATCCGCCGCTCACCGCAGGTTGCGACGGCCGCGCGCAGCTCATCGACGAGTAGGGCCGTCTTCGGCCGCGGCGCGACCCCGCGTTCGGGACGGATGCCGGCGAAGGTCGCCCGGCCCACGCCATGCTCCGTCGGGGAGGCATGCCGTCGACGAGCCCGCGATCCTCGCGCTCGCCGAGCGCACGCAGGCGATCGTGGAGGTGCTGCCTCTTGCAGGAGATTTCGTTCGCTCGGATGCAGCGACGATGCTCGTGTGGGCCATCCCGCCGCTCCAACGCAAAGACCTCCAAAGGCTCGCCGGATGCATTTCGCTCGAGCGCGAGCGCACGATGCGCGAAGACCCGCTGTTCGGCTTCCGGCAGCTGGTGGACGTCGCCAACAAGGCGCTGTCGCCCGGTATCAACGACCCGACGGCGGCGGTGCAGGTGCTCGATCAGCTCCACCAATTGCTCTACCTCTTCGCCGAGGCGTTGCCGCTGAGAGACGTTTACCGCGACGGCGCGAGCGTCCCGCGCGTCTTCGTGCCGCGGCCGTCGTGGGACGACGTGCTCCAGCACGCGCTCGAAGAAATTCTGCTCTATGGCTGCGGCTCGCTGGATGTGATGCGGCGTATACGCGAGCTCGTCATCGATCTCGAGTCGGACGTGGCGCCGCCGCTGCGGCCGTCGCTCGCGGCTTTTCTACGCCGCATCGACGATGCGGTTGACGCGAATTTCGGTGCCGCCGATCGCGAGTCTGTGCGGCGGACCAAATCATCGGTGATCGTCCGCGAGCGCCGTATCGCCATCTCCGCCGACCCGATGCCGCCGCGCGCATCGGCCGAACGCTAAGCGCCGCCGATGGACGCCTATCAATCGAGCGCGGAATTCGTCGTCGCGTTACTCGCGGCCGCCGTCGTGGTCGGCGCGATCGCCGGGAAGCTGCGCGTGCCGTATGCCGTCGCGCTGTTGCTCGTCACGTTGCCGCTACAGACACAGGCCGCTTCGGTCTTCGCCCCGTCGCTGCTCACGGTGCTCTTGCCGACGCTCATCTTCGAGGCCGCATGGCATCTCGATCTCGCGCAACTGCGATGCTACTGGCGACCGATCGCGTTTCTCGCGGTGCCCGGCGTCGCGATTACGGCGCTCGCGGTCGCGTCCGCACTCTCGCTCGTACATGCGCTGCCGTTCACGCAGGCGCTGCTGCTCGGAGCGATCGTCTCGGCGACCGATCCGATCGCCGTCATCGCCGCGTTCAAAGAACTTTCGGCGCCGGAGGAACTCAGCACGATCGTCGAGGGCGAATCGCTCTGCAACGACGGCATTGCCGCCGTGCTCTACAGCGCGGTCGTCGCAGTCCTCGCGGTGCAGCATCCCGACACGACGAGCATCGCACTGCACGCGGCGGGCGGCAGCGTAGCGGGCGTGGCCATCGGCCTCGCGGCGGCGGCGCTCGTGGCGTTCGGAATGCGCACGGTACGCGATGCGCCGCTGCAGATCTGCGCGAGCCTCGTCGCGGCCTTTGCGGCGTACCTCGCGGCCGAGCGCTTCGGCGCGTCGGGCATCTTCGCAGCGCTCGTTGTCGGGGTGGCGCTGCGCGCGTTTCCGGGCTTTCCGGCCGATGAGGAAGCGACGCTCGAAATCGATCGCTTTTGGGGGACGCTTGCGTTCATCGCAAACTCGCTGGTTTTTTTGCTGCTGGGCTTGCGGATCGAATTCGGCCGGATCTTTCACGAACCGCTGCTGGCGCTCGTAACGGTCGCGGCGGTCCTGGTCTCGCGCGCGGTGCTCGCGTATGGAGCGCTGCCGCTGCTCGGCATCGCGCAGCGCGGCTGGCGCGGCATCGTCTTTCTGTCGGGGATGCGCGGCGCGCTCTCGCTCGCGCTCGCGCTGACGATTCCCGTATCCGTCCCGTACCGAGCCGAAGTGATCGACGCGGTCTTCGCCGTCGTCGCGTTCACGCTCGTCGTGCAGGGCCTCGCGATCGGGCCGGTCTTGCGGCGCTTGCAGCTATAATGCCGGGGCATTTCGGTAGGCGGCGCCGAACGGCTCCAGCGTGAAGATTTCCGGCAGCGCTCGCGTTCGCCGTCCGAATGGGAGCTGGCCATGATCCGACTCAACGACCGCGCGCGGTAAATCGCTCGTTGCGCTCGCCGCGGTGCCCGTCGCGCTGGCTTCGTTCACAGCCGCCGTCCCCGCGCAAGACGCCTCTCCGGCAGGCGCGACGCCGATGGCGTCGACTCCGGCGCCGAGTGCGAAGCTGTCGCGCTGGCGGTGCGCCTCGGCGCTTTCGACGCACGCGCGCAGCGGATCGCGACGTCGGAACCCGTCCCCACATCGCTTGGGGGACGGCGGATCGCCGCCGATTGGCCGGCGCTGCGTTCGGCACTAGTGCAAGCTTGCGCGCCGCGCGCCGATCTCATCGTCGCCGACAGCGCCGTTCGCCCGCTGCAGCACCAGGAAGCGGCGGCTGCCGATCCGCGGCGCGCAGCGAACGCCCTGACGGCCGCGCTCGCGCCGATCTATCCAGCAACGGGCAATCGCGTGCCTCCGCGCGTGCATCGGCTCGATGCCCTGCAGCGCTCGATTGCGCTCGACGTCGAAGCGGCGGATTGGGTCCGCGCGACCTTGCGGTCGCGGTGCGCTCGGCATGGCGCGCGGTCCGCTCGAACGCGGCGAGCGTTGTAGGCGGCACGTCGGCCGACCGGTACGACCGCGCGATCGGCGGCGTCGACGATGCCATCGGCACGCGGAACGCTCATCGTACGACGCTCGCGCTCCGAAACGCCGATCGGGATCTCGCCGCGATTGAGAACAGCTACGACCATCAAGAGGCGCCGTGGCGACGCTTCATCCGATCCCACTTCGGTGTCTAGTGAAAGTGCCATAGTTCGGCCACGGCGCGTTTAGCGCCAGGCGGCGGCGGGCTCGATTCTCGTAAAGTGCTGACAGGTACTCCATGCCTTTGCGGCGTCGACGTTCTGAATTTGATCGTTTCAAATGGCTTGAGAGTCTATGCTGTAATGATTTTCATATTAAGAATTGTGGATTGGCGTTACGATCAACAAAAAAATCGCTGCAGAGGATATCCGCTTGAAGACTAGTCCCATTCGCAGGCTAAGCGACCCAAGGGCTCTCATCTGTCGTTTCGGGCTGAGAAGAAACCTGCGTGAGGGTCACTTGTACACCACTCCGCGGAACAAGATCGACCACATCGACGAGCGCTGACGGACGGCTTCATCGTTTATTGCGACACCGCCTCATCGTCGCGTTGATTTGCGGTGATACGGTCGCGCGCGCTGCGGCCGCGGTCGTCACCGTCTTCGGTGCCGGAACCATATGCTGCGGATTAGGCCAGCTCTGACGGGCAACGCGAAGGGGGCCTTCACTGCCGGCTCTTCGTGCGCCGCGACTGTCCGTTCTCGCCGAGGGCCATCGAACGGATGACGCAACTGACACGTGACGACGAACGCGTGTCCTTCGACATCATTGATCTCGACAGCGGCCCTGCGCCGCTTTTGGGGCCGCTCGTGACGCCGACGTTACTGATCCCCGGGGGAAGGCGGGTCACGGGAACGCCATCTCTCGAACAACTACGCGAAATCGTCGCTCTCTTGCTTGGACCTGTGACCGTGCCAAATAAAGTCTGGTTTCTCGAACGTAGCCGGCTCTTTCGCGGTGTGCCTACTCGACGAAATAGAGAACATCGCCCACCTTTTCCGCGAAGCCGACTATCCACCAAATCACGTGATCTTCCATGAGGGCGACCTCGGGAACGCGATCTATTTGTTGAAAACCGGTCACGTGCGCGTCTATCGGGTCACCGAAGACGGTCGGGAAGCGACGCTCGCGGTGCTTGGCCCCGGTGACGTTTTCGGCGAACTCGCGCTCTTCGACGAGACGCGTCGCCTGACCGTCGCCCAAACGCTCGATTCCACACACATCTGCGCGGCGTCGGTCGAAGATTTCAGCGGACTCATGCGCCACCGGCCGCAACTCACGATGATGGTCGCGCGCGAGATTGCGAGGCGACGCACAGCGAGCGAGACACGGATTGCCGGCACCGCACACGCCACCGTGCGCGGGCGCGTTGTCTCGGTTCTCCGGCATCTCGCCGAAGAGCACGGGGAAGCTTTGCCGGATGGAAGCGTGCGGATCGGCATCCGTTTCTCGCACCAACAGATCGCAAGTTTTGCCGGAGCGACACGCGAGGCGTGCAGCGTGCAAATCGCGAAACTCCAGCGCGCCGGCGTCGTCTTTAGCGACGATACGCATCATTTCGTGATTCCGAACGTGGACGTGCTGCAGATCGGAGCGATCGACCGCTTGATCAGAACGGCGATTCGCGGCTAAGCTTGGACGTCCGGCACGTTCTCTCGTGCGCCGAGCATTCGTGACGTTCATCGACCTCATCAACGGAACGACGCAACGATGACACACACCTATGCGTACGACCATTTCGAAAAAGCGCTTCTCGAAGAGGATCAGCACTTCACCGCCGGACCGAGGCCCGGCGAACGCTTTCCCGATTTTCGTCTGGCGACGACGCACGGGACGGAATTCCGTTCGGCCGATCACATCGGAAAGCGACCGTTGTTCGTCTATTTCGGATCGGTCACGTGACCGATGACCGCCAGCGCCGGTCCGGCGCTTCGCACGTTATATAAACGGTATGGCGACCGTGTCGATTTCGTAACGCTCTACGTCCGCGAAGCCCATCCGGGGGATCGGTTCGTGCAGCCGCACGACAATGATACGAAGCTCGAGCAGGCCCGCGCCTACGAGCGTCGCGATGCGATCGCGTGGCGGATTGCGGTCGACGACGTCGATGGCGACGTTCACCGCCAACTGAGCCCGTCCCTGACGCTGCGTACGTCGTCGATATTGACGGCATCGTGACGTATCGCGCGCTTTGGGCGAACGACGTCCGGCCGCTTCGCGGTGCCGTCGCCGCTGTTGCAGACGGTCATCGCGGCCGCATCGGAGAGAACGAGTCGAAACTCGCGGCGATGCTCAGCGGCAGGGCTCGATGACCGACACACTCGCCGCGGCCGGTCCCGTTGCGGTGCGGGATTTCTCACGCGAGCTTCCGCCGGTGTGGGCGATGGCGCGGTTCGCGCACCTGTTTTCACGGTTGCCCGCGTCGTGGAAAGGCGTCGCTGCGATGGCGAGTGCGGCGCTCGTGCCGATCGCGGCTGTCGCAGCCCAACGGCGTTTCTCTCGTTGAGACGACTCCGCGGGTGCGCGATCCGACCTCCGTCGGACGCGCATCCGTTGGCATGCCGTAAAGAATATTACAGCGTCCCAGGATGTCGCGCCGTATCGTTGTCGGAGGGCGACGGATCTCTGACGATCCGTCGCGATTTCACAGCGTAGAAGGGTTGCAACAATGCGTCTCGATTTGAAGTCCGTCGCCACCATCGTGGGATTCGCCACGCTCGTCACTTCCAGCGTCGCCTTTGCGGCCGAGACTTCGCCCGGTGCGGCAAGCCCGCTCAACGATATGCCGTATGCGAAGCTCAAAGAGATGGCGGCAAAAGGCGATATGATGAGCAGCATGCAGTCCATGATGAAGCAGGGCGTCTTCCTCATGGGCGGCCAGCCGACGAAGACGGCGAAGTCCAAAGACGTTTCGTTGGTCGGCGAGATCGTCGATGCGAACTGCTATACCGCCAACGGCTACCGCGGCCACAACCACGCCCTTTGCGCGAAGGCGTGCGTGCTCAATGGAAGTTCGCTTACGTTCGTGACGACCAACGGTCAAGCATTTCCCATCGTGAGCCACGCCGATTTCGTGCCTATCGCACAAGATGTATACGATGCGATCGGCAGCGAAGGGCTCAAAGTCGCCGGTTACGTGAACGAACGTGGCGGCGTTCGCGCGTTGACCCTGACCTCGATGGACGGTAAGGCGATCGAGACAAAAAAGATGGCGATGTGAGCCGATCGCTGCGCGTCGCACGCGAGGCGCTTGGGGCCGTGTCGATTCTTACGTTCGCGGCTTCGCTCGTCGCTGGTGCCGACGCTTCGCCACCGTTTCCCGATATGGGACCGGCGGCGAAGCTCGACCTCACCGACGCGCGCTCGGGTCGACCGCTCATGCCCGACCTACGGGGAAAGGCGGTCCTCCTGTCGTTCATTGCATCGACCTGCCGACAAACGTGCCCAATGACGGAAGCGACGTTCGCGTCGGTTTCGCAGCGGCTCCAAGGGCTCTCGGATGCGCGTCGCGTTGCGATGGTCCTCGTCACGGTCGATCCGGCGACCGATACGGTACCGAAACTGCGCGCATTCGCGCGCAGCTTCGGACCGCGCGTCGGTACCATTGCATTCGCGACGGGACCGCGGCACACCATCGCTCAACTTCTCGAACGCTACGGCGTCGCCGTGCGATTCAAACGTGGGACGCATGACGACCCCGATCACACGGCGGTCACGTATTTGATCGACCCGCGGTGGCACGTCCGTTATGAGTTCGGTCACGACTATGGTGCCGCGAGTATCGCTCGATTGACCGCTCGTTTCGTCCGATCGGACATGCAATGAAGGGGTGGCGCACGCCGCTCGCCGTGTGGCTCGTGGCGAGCCTCATCGTGGCAGCAACGATCGCGCATCATGCGTTCGGCAAGCCCGAACGCGCCACCGCGCAGACGTCGGCCGGAGCTGGTGCCCAGACTCTGACCGACATTCGCGTGCGCGGGCTCGACGGAGCGTCGGTTTCGCTGCTTTCGTATCGAAGGAAACCACTGTGGCTCAACTTCTTCGCAACGTGGTGTCCGCCGTGCAACAGCGAGATGCCCGAAATCGAGCGGCATTACCGCTTCCGAGGCCTTGGGGTTTCGGAACGCATGAGCTCTGAACAATACCATTCGAAACTTCCCAAGCAAGACATCTCGTCCGGCGACAAGCGGATAAGCGACGTCCTCACGCAGGCGAAACAGCAAGTCGGTATGGTGCCGAACATGTATGCCTTCATGAGCAACGCGCCGGAACTGCTCGAGACGTATCTGGTGGGATACGATAAATTCCGAAAAGACTCGGGCTTTACGTCGGTCGAGCAAGAAGTCGTTTTTCTCACGATCAGTTTCGAGAACGCGTGCGATTACTGCATGGCCGCGCACAGCACGATCGCGAACGGTCCTTCGAAGGTGCCCAAAGACGTGACCGATGCGATTCGCGCGAACGCACCGATCGCCGATCCGAAGCTCGCGGCGCTCTCGAAACTCACCCGAACGCTCTTCGTGACGCGCGGCCGTCCCTCGAACGATGACGTTCAAGAGTTTCTCCGAGCCGGATACTCGGAAAAACACGTCTTGGATATCATCCTCGCCCTCGCCGTCAAGACGTTGAGCAACTACTCGAACCACGTGTTCGCGACGCCGGTGGATCCGATGTTCGCGCAGCGCGAATGGAAGTCGCTCGCCCACAGCCACTAGTCTCTTGATGCATCGACTTTAGCCCGGTGCGTACCGTACGGCGGCTGCCGAAGCAGTAATCGTTTTTACTGCTATATTCTGGCTGCCGCTGTATGGTCGATACGACATGCCCGCCCTCCCTAAACGCTCGATCACACGAGCCGGAATCGAATACGATGGATTGCGCCTCTGTTCGTCGCGATTGTCTGTTCTCGCCACACGCGATCGAGCGGACGCTTGGGGGACCGCTCGTCATCCCGACGCTATCGATTCCGGGGGAAAGGCGGGTCACGGGAACGCCATCTCTCGAACAACTACGCGAAATCGTCGCTCACGTGCTTGGACCTGTGACCGTGCCAAATAAAGTCTGGTTCCTCGAACGTAGCCGCCTCTTTCGCGGTGCGCCACCGAACGAATCGAGAACATCGCGCACCTGTTCCGCGAAGCCGATTATCCGCCAATCACGTGATCTTTCACGAGGGCGATCTTGGAAACGCGATCTATCTCTTGAAGACGAGACACGTGCGTCGTGTACCGCGTCACCGAAGACGGCCGAGAAGCGACGCTCGCGGTGCTCGGTCGCGGTGACGTTTCGGCGAACTCGCGCTGTTCGACGGGACGCATCGTCTCACGGTGGTCCCGGTGCAGAAGAGATCGGTAATTTGCTCGCGGTGGGCATGCAACTGGGCCTGACCGCAGCGCAACTCCGCGCGGTCGTCTTCGCCTATCCGACCGCTGCATCCGATCTCCCGTCGATGCTCTAGCCTTTACGCGTTCGCAGAGAATTACAGCACTGCACGAGATCGATTCCGGTGTCAAGCCAATGAACAAATCGCACGCTCTGTCACATTCGTTACAGTCTGCCATCGGGGAAGCGGCGATACTCCGACTCATGAACATCGGAACACATCCTAGAATCGCCGTTTTACCCGCGGCAGGGGCTTGGTTAGCTGCCGGCATCGTCATAGCTCTGGTCGCCATGATGGCGACCTATGCTATGGGTATGGGCCTTTTTGCGGCTCCGGCGATGATCGCCGGAATCGTACTCGGCCCGCAAGCCGCGATGAGCCCGCAGCCCCTCGTCATCATGAGCGGCCTCATCCTCCACATGGCTCTCTCGATGGTGTTCGGCGTCGCCTTCGCCCTACTCGTGGCCCGCGTTTCGGCTCCCATCGTCGCACTCGGTCTCGCATTTGGCGTCGCGCTCTGGCTCGTGAATTTCTACGTGCTTTCATTCGTATCGGCGGGGGCCCGCGCGATGGCGGCGCACGAGCCCGTTTGGCTCGCGGTCCTCACCCACGTCATCTTCGGCTTCGTCCTCAGTGCGATCGTCGCGCGTGCCACCGCCGCGCACGCCGGCACGTAATGGCCACGTCGATTCGCATCGTCCACACCGAGACGGGAACGGTCATCGCCGAGGGGCCCAAGGGCTGGGGCATGACGCCGTTCGAGGGAAATTATTACATCGCGAAGCGCTATTTGCGCGCGTCGTTCAAACCCAACTTCGTGCCGGGACTGTGCGTCTATAAATTTCTCTATATTTGGATGGATCTCGTCCTGCTCGGAGGCCGCAGAGAACGGAGTCTCGGCTGGATGTACGTCCTACCAAACCCGCTCCTCCCGTTCATCTGGTTTCGGGTCGCGTTGTCCGCGACCGATCCCGCCCTCACCGTCACCGAGTCATCGACGACTTCGTCTGCGATCGCGCGGTCTTCGTCGAACCAATGAAGGGGACAAACGCCCGGAGCACCATAACGACGCGACGATGAAGCGCGTTCCCGATACGCTCGTGACAGCCATGGTGATCGCCGTCGAGGTGAGCGTGCTGCTCGTGCTGGAAGCTCGGTTGCCCGAACGCGAGCCGCGGGAATCGCGCGTCACGCGCATCGCTCGCAACGGAGTCCTCGGGGGATGTGCGCTCGCCGCGACCGGTCTCCTGGAGACGCCGCTCGTGACGCGCGTCGCGACGCTCGTCGACCGTCGCGGCTGGGGATTGTTGCCACGCTTGCGCTTGCCAGACCCGCTGCGTACGTTCGTCACGATCACCGCGCTCGATTACGGGATCTACGTTTGGCATGCGGCGATGCATCGCGTTCCCGCGTTATGGCGCTTGCATCTCGTCCATCACGTCGATCGCGACTGTGACGTCAGCACGGCACTGCGGATTCACGCGCTCGAAATCGTGCTGTCGGTCGCGGTGCGCGTCGCGCAGGTCGTCGCGCTCGGCGTACGTCCGGGCGATTTTGCAGGCTGGCAACGGCTGTTCGGCGCGTCCGTGATCTTCCACCACGCGAACGTGAAGCTTCCGACATCGCTCGACCGCGTGCTCGGTGCGGTGGTCATGACGCCGCGTCGGCACGGCATCCATCATCTCGCGACTCGGGACGCGCAGCACGGGAATTGGTCGAGCGGTCTCGTGATTTGGGATTGGGTCCACGGAACGCTACGCGATCGCGGGCCCGCAACCGATATCGGTGTCCCCGCATACCGGAACGCCGCCGACGTCACGCTCGCGAAGATGATCGCGCTTCCGTTCGTACGACAGCCCGATCCGTGGGTGGCGCGTTGAGTCGACCCACCTACGATCTCGCCGTCATCGGTGCGGGTGCGGCGGGCCTCACGGCGGCCGGAGCCGCCGCCGCCGTCGGCGCCAAGACGGTACTCGTCGAAGCCTCGGCGTTCGGGGGTGACTGCACATGGCGCGGCTGCGTGCCGAGTAAGGCGCTGTTGCGGGCAGCGGCAGCGGCGGCCGAGATCCGCGGCGCGATGCGGTTCGGGATCGCCGCCGAGCCGCGCATCGACGGCGCGCGCGTGCTCGCGCGCGTTCGTGCGATCCGCGACCGCATCTATGCCGAAGCCGATGCCCCGGCCGTCCTCGCGCGCTACGGTTTCGAGACGATCCGCGCGCGCGCGCGTTTCCTCGACGCACACACGCTCGCGCTCGACGGAATCGGCCCCCGCACGCTGACGGCGCGCCGTTTCGTCATCGCAACCGGCAGCGCGCCTGCGCCGCTAAATCTCGGCGTGCCGACCGTCGATACGGATTCTATCTGGGACATCGAGACGCTACCCGAGCATCTGCTCGTCATTGGCGGCGGTCCCGTTGCGGTCGAGATGGCGCAAGCATTTCGGCGGCTCGGTGCGGCCGTAACGGTCGTCGTTGACGCTGCGCGCATCTCGCGCGGGACGATGCGGCGGCGGCTGCGGTCGTCGACGCGGCGTTGCGCGCTGAAGGCGTGACCGCAGAGCTCGATGATGGAACGGTCGTGCGTGCCGATCTCGTGCTCGGCGCGATCGGCCGTATCGCGCGCATCGACGACCTCGGACTCGAACGAGCGGGCGTTGCGCGACGCGAGGGGCTAGTAGCGATTAATGCGCGCTGTCGGACGACGGTACCTCACATCTACGCCGCAGGTGATTGTGCGACGACCTCGCGTTTCACACACGTTGCCGAACGCATGGCTGCGGTCTCGGTGATGAATGTGATCGTCGGAATTCCCACCCGTTTCGACGCCGATTCGGTGACGTGGACGACGTTTACGGCGCCCGAACTCGCGCAGGTGGGCCCCACCGAAACGGCTCTTCGACGTAGCGGCCGGCGATATGCGGCGCACACGTTCCCGTTTGCGCGACTCGATCGCGCGATCGTGGATGATACGGAGGCCGGCTTCATCACGATCTTCTCGAACGCGCGCGGCCGCGTGCTCGGCGGCACGATCGTCGGCGCTCGCGCCGGCGACTTGATCGCAGAAATCGCCCTCGCTCGAGCGCGACGCCTCTTCGTCAACGCGCTCGCAGCGACGCTACACGTCTATCCGACCTACGCGATGGGCGTGCGCCGTGCGGCCGATGGCGCGCTCATTCGCGCGCGGACGAAGCCCGTTCTCGCCGCACTTCGTCTCCTGCGCGGTCTGCGGGGAACGGCTCCGCCGCTCGAGGTTCTGCTGCCGTAGCTCGGTGCGGCGCGTAGACACGCGCGAGACGGTGCGGCGAGACGCCACCTTTATACAGCGCGAAGATCGTCGTCCAACGCACGATCGTTTCGACGACGCGTCCGCGATAACGACGCGCGGACGACGTCACCACATGATCCAACAGGTGCTGGGCCAACCGCAATGGGAGCGGCGACTAACTGCAATCGATCGTCGGGCGTTAACTCCCCTAATTTGGGAGCACGTGAACTCCTACGGGCGCTACGAGCTCGATATGGAAACCCGACTTGCCCTTGCGTAGCCTCCGCCAAGTGGCGGCTCATGACACAAGTGCTCGTTTTACCCCAACAAAACGGCCGAAATCGGCCGCAAGGAAGGCCGTAGGAGCGCGTTTTGTCCGCTCGGACGACTCAGAGGCCGTCCAAACCGCTCCAACGCGTCTGATGGGCTACGCGCGCGTCTCGACCGACGCACAGACCACGCGTTTGCAGCTTGACGCCCTGAAGGCCGCCGGCTGCGAGCGGATCTTCGAGGATAAAGAGAGCGGGGCGTTACGATCGCGCCCGAAACGCGATCGCGCGCTCGCCGAGCTGCACGCCAGGGACACCCTGGTCGTCTGGAGACTCGACCGCCTCGGGCGTTCGCTGCGCCATCTGCTCGAAATTTCCGAGACACTGCGCGAGCGCGGCGTCGCGCTGCGATCGCTGACCGAGCACATCGATACGGCCACCGCCGCCGGCAAGATGCTCTACGCCGTCCTCGGCGCCGTCGCGCAAGTCGAACGCGACGTCTTGCGCGAGCGCACGGTCGCTGGAATGCGCGCCGCCAAGAGCCGCGGCGAACACATTGGCCGACCGCTGGCGCTCAAACCCGCACAGGTGCGAGAGGCGCGCACGATGCTTGCACGCGGCGAAAGCCCTTCGCATGTTGCCCGCGTGCTGCGCGTGGGCCGCTCGACGCTTTACCGCGCGATCGGACGTCTCTGAGTTTGAGCTGTGCTTGAGGTCGTAGTGGTTGCCTGGATGGTTGTTCCCTCCCAAGTCAGGGAACATTTTGTACGATTATACAGAGGGTTGTGAGGTTCGCCCACTGCAGCGCGGATTGAGCGCTGGCCATCCGACTTCCAAGAAGCGTCACGACGCCCTTGGCGTTGTCGTTGGCGCCGTTTGCAAAGGCAACGAGAAGCCCCGCGAGGGTCAGGAGAGAGATCATCGGCAAAGTGTACTATAGCTGCGACGTCGGCTCACTCTAGCGAGCCAACTTCGAAGCTGCGCGAATCAGATTGCCGGAGAGGCCGTTGAGGGCGTGTTCGACCGCCATCTCACTCGCCAGCAACTGAATACCGGTCGAGTAGGTGGGGTACGGATGGATGGTGCCGGCGAGGTCGCTTACTTTGAAGTTATGCTGCATCGCAAGAACTAATTCACTGATCGTCTCTCCTGCGCGGTGGCCGACGATGGTCGCGCCGAGGATCTTACCGCTTGGTGTGGTGATGAACTTCTGGAGTCCGTCGAGATCGCCGTCGCACACGGCACGGTCTTCCCTCGCGATCGGCCACGACGCGACGACGACGCCGTTTCCGTGCTCGGTACGCGCTGCAGCTTCGGTCATACCAACCTGCGCCACTTCGGGATCGCAAAAAGTCACCCGCGGCATCGCCGACGAGCGGCCCGAACCGTGGCCGGGCAACAGTGCGTTACGCGCGGCTTGGAATCCTTGCCAGCCCGCGTAATGCGAGAACTGTTCGCGGCCCACGACGTCGCCCGCAGCGTAGATGTGTTTGCCGGACGTCTCGAGGCGGTCGTTCACCGGAATGCCGCGCTCGGAATACGCGACTCCGACGGCCTCGAGATTCAGGCCGTCGAGCACCGGCCGCCGTCCCGTCGCGACGAAGAGCAGATCGCACTCGACGGCCTGCTGCTGCGAACGCGCCACAATTCGCTCGCCCAAGCGTTCGACGGAAAGAATGCGCTCTCCGACGAGTTCGATTCCTTCGCGTTGAAAGACGCGTGAAATAATCTCAGATGCCTCCGGCTCTTCCTTCGCGAGCAGCCGTTCGGCGAAGATCGTAATGCGCGAACCAAGACGCTGATACGCTTGCGCGACTTCGACGCCGACCGGACCGCCGCCGATGACGACCAGACGCTCCGGGAGCCGGTCGTGCTCGAAGATCTGACGGTAGGTAAAGAACGGAACATCGGTGAGTCCGGGAATCGCCGGAATCGCCGGTGCCGCGCCGGTTGCGATCAGGATCTTCTTTGCACGAATGCGCCGGTCGCCGACGTCGAGCCGGTGTGCGTCGACGAAGCTCACGGGCCCGAGCAGCACGTCGATGTTTTTGCGGCCGAGCGCTGCGGGAGTTGTGGCCTCGTATATCTGTGCGATCGTCGATCGCAGATACTCGCGCACCCGCGCCATGTCGACATCAGGCACCTGCGCACCGATGCCGAAGCGCGACGCGGTCCGCATGTCGTGCGCGAGCCGCGCGACGCGCAGCAGCGACTTGCTCGGAACGCAGCCCGTCCAGGTGCAGTCGCCGCCGATCCGCTCGCGTTCCAAAAGCGCGACGCGCGCACCGAGTTTGCGCGCGAAATCGGCAGCGATCAAGCCCGCCGACCCGGCGCCGACAATCGCAAAATCGTACGTGGCAGCACTCACGCGGCACGCTCCCCTCGGGCGCCGTCCGGGTCGGGCACCCAGCGCAGAAAAACGAGCGCGACGAGCGCCATCAGCACCGTTCCTGAGAGCAGTCCGTCGATCGCATAGCGTTCGCCGAGCACCGCGGCAAGCAGCGAACCAGCGATCGCGCCGATGCTCAGCAGCACCGAGTAGATGCCCATGGCGGCACCACGCCCGGATTGCACCGGCAGTGCCCGTGCCAGCCACGTGAGCGCCGCCGGCGTAAACCCGCTCTCGACCATGATCACGAGCGCGAGAACGACGCCCGCGGCGACGCGAGCCGCAATGGGTTGTTGTGCGGAATGATTCAGAAATGTTATGACCGCGCACGCGGGGATCATCGCGGCGAGCGCGATCGTCATCGCGGTGTGCAGTCGCATGCCCGGCAACACGAAACTCCATGCGGTGATGCCTGCGCCGAAGACGAGCGCGTACCCGAAAAGAAGCCAACCAACACGCGCCGGTTCGCCTGCATAGATGCCGGCGAGAAATTGTCCGCTCGTCGAACGCTGCGTGAGCAAGAACGGCAGCATCGGTCCGAGCCATAGCCCGACGACGGCGTTGACGCAGAGCCACACCGGCGCGAGGTGGCGGAGCGAGGGCAGTCGCAGCACGTCGCGCAGGTGGGCGATCGGATTCGCGACGTGCGGCCGAACGTTGCGCGAGACGGTGACGAAGAGCATCGCGGCGCATGCGAGATAGAGAACGGCAACGACGGCGAACGCTCCGGCGGCAAGCGCACGGAATAGTTGCGCGGCGACGATTCCGCCCAGCGCAAGCCCGGCGAGCAGCGTCAGTTCAAAGTAGCTCATCACGCGAACGCGAAGTGTCGGACGACCGTCGGTGACATCCGTGAGGTAGGCGAGAAGGGCCGGAACGATCGCCGCCGCTCCGATGCCTTCCAGCGCGCGGCTTACGTAGAAGATCGACGTCGAGCCCGACACCGCAAAGAGCAGCGCCGCGAGCCCACCCGCGAGCGCGCCGTCCATCATCACCCACCGGCGCTGCAGGGCGTCTGACGCGAGGCCCAGCGGAATCGATGCGAAGAGTTCGGCAGCAAAGGAAACCGCGCTTAGCGTTCCTACGATGCCTGCGCCGACGGGTGCACCGTTATTCCGCAGGTCCGCCAGGTAAAGCCCGATGAGAACGCCGCTGGTTCCGCTCGCGATGCGCACGAGCGCGTGAGCACCGACGGTCCAGAAAATCCTCGGGTGTGACGCTCGATCGTCGCCCGCAACCGCAGCTGTCCAAGCGCCGCGTTCCCGCGCAATCTTCACACGGGATGCATTTCGCCGACCACGAGCGCCTAGCCCAACTTCCCTTCACGCACCGCGGCCGACGCGGCGGCAGCAAAGCGTTTTGCGACTTCGATGTCCAAGCCGGGCAGCTGAAGCTTCTTCAAACCAATCATGACTTCGGCGACGAGTAGCTTGCCGCGAATTTGCTCGACCATCGCCCGTAGCCACTCGTCGCGTTCGATTCCGGCGGCGATCGTAAATCCGGCACCACGAAGCCATTCCGCGTAGTGGTCGAGCGGTTGCGCATCGCCGATGCACGCGACCCACGCGAGCAGTCCGTCCAGTTCGGGCAGCGGACCGGCGGATCGCGTCAAGTCGCTCATGCCGACGCGGCCGCCGGGGCGGAGAACGCGCGCGAATTCCGCCGCCGCTTTCGCTTTGCCGGGAAACGTGCAGAACGCGCATTCGCACAAGATCGCGTCGAAGGTCGCCGGTGCGAAGGGCAGACTTTCAGCGTCGGCGAGCGTAAACGTCGCGCGCTCGGCAAGGCCGCGTTTCTCGGACTCGGCGTTCGCATCCGCAACATTCGCCGCGCTCAAATCGATGCCGACGACGCGGCATCCGAAGCGTTCGGCCACTGCCAATGCGCTCGTACCTTTGCCCGCTGCCACATCGAGCACGCTCGACGCGGCGTCGAGGAGGAGCATGCCGGCGAGCTCGAGCGTGAGCTCGGTCCCGCCGGGATGAAAGCTGTCGCCCAAGAAATAGCGGGCCGCGTCGCTTCCATACAGCAGCGCGCAGCATTGCTTCACATCGGCGGCGGGTTGCTGGTCCGGCTCGATCATTTCGCGCGCATATCGAAGTGCACGGGCTGCGGGACGTACGGCGCGCCCTCGCGCTTCGCCCGCCGACGCTCGGGCTCCATCGCCTCGAGCTGCTCGCGCGCCTGCTCGCGATACCCGATCGTGTTATAGGAACAAAACGGAACTTGCTTGCCGCCCGGCAGCAAGAATTCTTTGCAGCACTTCATGAGGTTCTTCTGATTGAAGGTCCACGGGTCCATGAAATCTTGCAGCATGATCATGATCATGTTTTGCGCGATGTCGCCGACCGTAAAGTTTTCCGGCAACCCGCACGCCTGACACGAGAGCGCGAACTGTTTGGCCGATTTCTGTGAGCCGGGCACCGACGACGACGACCACAAGCCTTCGAGCGCGCGTTTGATCTCGAGGCTGAAGTCGGGCATGACGCGGTTCGTGATGTAGTCCAGGTAGTCGTACACGTTGAGAACGCGCGAGAGCGGCGTCACCTGTTCGCCGTCGATAAAGGCGTACGTGACGGAATTGCACGTGGGGAAGCAACACGGCACCGGGATGAAATCGCTGACCATGAACGTCTTCTGCGTTTGTTCTTCGATCAGTTTGAGCACGTCGGGAATCGTGATGCGCTGCATCGGATCGTGCTGCATGTGGCGACCGGCGTGGAAGGCCGGCTGGAAGTTGATGCCGCGCACCGCCGGGTGCTTGATCGCGAAGTCGATGATCTTGCCGATCTCGTGCTCGTTGACGCCGCGTTCGATCGCCGGTACGAGCGTGACCGTGAGGCCGATCGACGCGAGCCGGTCGAGGGCACGCAATTTTTCGGCGAGGATATCAGGCTCGCCGCGAATGATGCGGTACGTTTCAGAGTCGAAGCCGTCGAACTGAAAATACAGCGATGGGCGCGCCTCGGCCAACTCGGCGAGAAAGCGGTCGTCATTCGCGATTCGCTTGCCGTTCGTGTTAATCATGACGAACGGAATGCCGCGGCTTTTCGCAGCGCGGACGAAGTCGGTGATCTGGGGATGGATCGTCGGCTCGCCACCCGAGAACTGCACGACCTCGGGGGAGCCTTCGGTGCGCACGAAGTCGTCGAGGATCGCTTCGACCTCTTCGAGCGCGAGACTGAATCCCGGGCGCGCCGAGGCGAAGCACAGCGGACAATTCATGTTGCAGGCGCTGTTGACTTCGATGATGCCCAAGCACGCGTGCTGCTGATGGTCGGGGCAGAGCCCACAATCGAGCGGACAGCCGTCCTTGATCTCTGTGCCGAACACGAGCGGCAGTGTACCCGGTTTGTTGAACTTCGAGAAGTTGACGTACATCTCGGCATCGCCGTACACCAGCGCCTCGAAGGGCCCGCAATCGGGACAGCGCTTGGCCATGTACACTTTGTTGTCGCGCAGCAAGATTTTCGCATCGATTACTTGCGGCAATCGGGGCAGATGCTGCGCGTTAACTCGAAGAAGACGTAATCCGCATCCTTCTTCTGCTGAACGACCACTACGCCGGTTCTTCCGTTGCGAAAACGGAGGGGTCGGGCAATCCGAAGGCGTCGGCCATGCGCACCATCAGATTGAAGTAGGCGCCAATGAACAGCCCCTCCATGATTCCTTCATCGGTCCAACCGGCATCGCGTACTTTCTGAATAGCGCCTACATGTATTTTGTAAGCGTTTTTCGTTTGAATCGCGGTGAGTTCGAGCAGCGCCCGTTCTTTGGGATCGAGACCCGCTGCCGTTGCGGCGTCTAAATCGCCGTTCCGAAGGGCCTCATTGACTGCGGGATCGGCTCCCTGCGACTGCAGGAAGTTACTGTGCGAACCCATTCAATACGTGCAAGCGTTCAGGGCCGAAGCGTACGTCGCGATCATCGTGCTGCCGCCGGGTGAGAAATCCGTCGCGGACGTGCGCGATCGCGCTGAGTTCGGCCATCTTCTCCATGATGTCCGGACGCAGGCTCATCGTCATCTGCACCGGCGCGATCGTCCCGCGCGTCGCTTTGATCTTCTCGTAGACGCGCTCGAGTTCGCCGGTCGCTTCTTCCGGCGGAATAATTTGACGTTCGATTCAAACTTCACTCGCTCTGCCTTTCGATCTACGGGACGCGGACGATCAGTTGATGGTGGGCATCGACGCCGATGACCCCGCGCTGCATTCCGTGGTCGTGCCCGTCGCTGTGATACACCAGCAAGAGACCCTCGGCATGAGTCACCGCACCCGGGATCGTCACTTGGATCGCCGCCGCGCCGTCGGGACCCGCCGTGAACGAGTTCGTCGTACCGCTGCCGTCGAGCGGCGTGAACGTTACCCCCACATCGCTAAAGTGGTTTTCGAAGAGACTGTACCGGCCACCGCGCACCAAGCCGTCGAATCGGAAGGATGCGTTCGTCGTTCCGCCGGTTGGCGCGAGCGTAACCGAGCCGCGCGCGCCGAACCACTGGCCCAACGAAAAGTTGAGCGACCGGCCATGCGCCTCGAGTGCCGGTTTACCGGGATCGTCCACGCCGAATGCGGGCCGAACGCCGGCGGCGTGAGGAATGCCTTGCGGGCCGGTTGCGGCGACAGCAGCCGGATCGGTAACGAACATTTGCGGGTCCACGAGATTCATTTGCTTCGATTCGAGTGAGAAAAACGCCGCGTGCGTCAAGAACCCGTAGGTCGCCGAGACGCTCGACTGAGCGCCGCCGGGCGCAGTTCCCAAGAGCGCAAGGCTCAATCCGAAAAACGTGGCTACGAGGAAGCGTTTGATACGGTTACTCCGATCATGGACATCGAACACATCCGTCGGGCGGTACGGTTCGAGGAAGTCCGGGGCCCGCGACGCTCTGGTTCGCCACGCTATCGACTTCGACAGCTCTGTGCCGTAATCGATCTTACAGACGCGTTCGCGACGGCTATGATCGCTTGGGAGCACGGCAAGCACTCAGATGCCCGTAGCTACGACGACCGCACGACGGGCACAGCGGTCCGAGCGTCACTCCGGCGAGAAAACATCCGGCCGGTCGCCCACTGAGGGGCAGGTGTCATCGCGGCGCTTCTCTATTAGGTCTGCACGGAATGGGGAGACGTACCACGCCGATGCAACGACTGACGATCCTCTTCGGCGTCAAGGAGGCCCTGCTCGCCTTGCGTGGCCTCCGCCACGCTTGGACTGGTTCAAGGACGGCATCGTGGCCTCAATGGCAGCGGGGTTTTCCTGACGACAGCTCTCCGGCTTCTTGAACTGAAACCCTGAAGTTGAGCTACGGCATTATTGGCGTCGGTGCGATTGCCGCTGCCATCGTGACAGGCCTCATGCGGAAGCGGAATGGCCCCCCGAATACGGCTCTCGCCGCGCGGGGCTGCCACCTCGGCCGAACTGGCCGCTCGCTTCGGCGATGTCGAGATATGCCGCGACAATCAGGCCGTGATCGACGAGAGCGACGTGGTGCTCGCATGCATCCGGCCGCAGGATGCGGACGCGGTACTCCGACCGCTCAGATTCCGGACGGCCAAACAGTGATCAGCGCGGTAGCGGGATTGCGATTATCGAGCCTTGAGCCGCTCGTGGCACCGCGGCCGCCTGCAGTGCCATTCCGCTGCCAGCGTTGGCTCAAGGAGCGGGTATTACGCCTGTTTTTCCACCGAACGCCCCCGCAAGAGCGCTTTTCGAACGGCTGGGGGGTGTGGCAGAGGTCGTCGATGAAGCGCACTTTGATGCCTTCTCGGCCGCCACTGCCACGATCGCGGCGCACATCGCCTATCTTGATGCGGTGGCCGGCTGGCTTGCTGCGCACGGCATCGACCACAACGTGGCGGACGGCTATGTCGCGGGCACGTTTGCGGGGCTAAATCTTACGATAGCCGGCGGAGAGACGCTGAGCGACCTCGCCCGCCACCATGCGACACCCGGTGGCATCAACGAGGCGTTCGCGCTTGATCTCTCTACGGCCGGCTTCTTGGACGCGGTGCGCACAGGCTTGGACCGCATTCTCGAACGGCTGAACAATCGCGGGTAGTCTAGAAATAGTGGAAGGCTCTCCGAACGAGAGCACTGCGGCGGTGCGCACCCTCGCTATCGATTTCGCCTTGGTGATTGCAACGTTGGGGTATCGCGCGCTACAGCAGCATAAGCCCGAGCTGCTCTCGCTACCGTCGCTCGTCGAGTATATTTCGTCATTCCGCGCCCGGCCGGCCCGCCGTGGGAACGCGTCGGCCAAGCCGCCGATTCTGGCTGCGCCGCCTAAAGATGCAATCGAAGTGCTCATTGAAGACATGCTGTTGCCGCATGACCCGAATCTGCAACTCGGGTGGCGCGACATGCAGGGGCAGCCGACGGCGCGGCGGGCATGGATTGCAAGTGCGGCGCTTGCCATGCAGGCGAAAGCCGCCGAAGAGCGATCCGGCGTTTACGGAAGCTTTATCGAAAAGCTCGGCGTCTTCCGAAGCGCCATGCTACGCAAGCATATCTCGACGGCGAGGTTCACGTTTCGCGAGCTTGCGAATCGGGCTAAGCCTGCGATCGTCTATATCAAGATTCCGGCGATGCAGCTCAATCAATTCCGGCCGCTCATTCGCATATTCGTGCGATCGGCGATTCGGCAGCCAACGTGGCTGACTCGTGCGTAACTGTACTATCTTTCCTTGAACGGCCAGATCGCCGGTACTAAAGTGAGGGAACTTCGCTCCGCCGATCGATCGCGCATCTCTGGAGGAGTTCATGAGACTGAAACCCAAGCCGGGACCGTTGTTCGGAGCCCTCACGGTTGTTGCCGCCCTCAGCGTGTGGCTCGCGCCGCCGGCTCGAACCATCGCCTCCAATCACATCGATTCGCCGATCTCAACGCAAGAGCGCGGCGCGAACATCACGGATCATTGGGCCTTCCTCGATCCCAATGACAACTCGAAGATCGTTCTCATCATGGGGACGCAAGGCTTCATCATCCCGGGCGAGCACTTCGGAATGTCGATCTTCGATCCGCATCTTCGCTATCGCTGGATGATTTCGAATTCCGGCAACCCGCGGCCCGACGAGTACATCGACGTGACGTACGCGCCCGGTGTCGGACGTTTGACCGCGCAAACCGCTACGATCGCGCTGCCGAACGGCAAGCATTTCACGGCGCAGACGACCATTGCGACGCAGACGGCGAAGCCGAACGTCACCGTTATAACGACGGACCCGGCGACCGGCGTGAAGTTTTTCGCGGGCGTGATGGATGACCCGTTCTTCCTCGACGACACCGGCGCAAATCTCTTCGGCGCCTCCGCAATGGCAAATCCCGGGCATCCGGACAAATCGATTTTGGGCCGGCGCGGCGGACGCGATACCTACGCGGGATTTAATACGCTCATCACCGCGCTCGAATTGCCGGTCGCGATGGTGAAGGGATCCGCGGGCAAAATCGGCTTCGAGACGGTGACGCAACGTCAAGCCGCTCAAACGCAAGGCGCCGACGGTGCGATTACCGGCTCGGGCGAATGGAAGACGCTCGACCGCGAAGGGTTCCCGTTCGTCAATAACGCGCTGATTCCACCGCCGCTCAAGGACAAGTTCGGAACCTCGAATCCTGAGGCCGACTCGCAAGGCGTTTTCAAGCCCGCGATCATGGCGACGCTCAAAGCGATCGGTACTGACGACGCGCATGCGCAGATGGTGCTCGATGCAACCGTAACGCACGGCGATTATCTCTTTCTCGATCCGAACGTACCGAACTCCGGTCCCGGGGGAGGCAACAATCCCTCGGGGGGCTTCCTGAAGAACGGCGGTCGCCGGCTCGCGGACGTTGCGCCGACGCTAGCATTCACGCTTCTGAATAACGGGCAGCTGCTGACGGACCACGTCTTAAAGAACGACGAGCCGTTCCGCAACGAATTCCCGTTCGTCGCTGATCCGCACCAACCCGATGCTCCGGGTCACGACCGCTCGCCGTTCTTCCAGTAGGCCCGTCATCGCGCACGCGCACGCACCAGCGCCTTTGATCCCTCGGCTCGGGTCCTGGGCGCTACGTGCGTGTATCTTTGCCGCAACCGCCGGTTTGATCATCGGAGCGCCTCTCCTGCGCGATTGGCGGAGCAACGACGCTGCGCGGTCGCGGTTGACGCTCGCGAGTACGCGGTCCGCGGCTGAGTCGGCCGCGCGGTCGCGCGAACAGGCGCTCTTCTTCGAGCAGCGGCTCATGCACAATCCCGACGACGTCGATCTCCTGAATCGGCTCTCGGTTCTCTACTTACAGCGGCTACGCGAGAGCGGCGCGTTTTCAGATCTCGAACTCGCCGTGAGAACCGCGCGCCGCTCGCTCGTGATCGTTCCGGCGGTACGCAACGTACCCGGCCTTACATCGCGCGCCATGGCGGAGTTCGCGTCGCACGAGTTCTCTTCGGCGCGCGACGACGCTCGTACGCTCACGAGCTTGGACGGGTCGGGTACGCCGTTCGCACTGCTTGGCGACGCGTATGCCGAGCTTGGTGACTACGGCGCAGCCGAACGCGCATACGCGCATCTTCGCCAAAGAAATGGCGACATGGACGAGAACGTCGCTACCCGGCGCGCGAGGCTCGCCGCACTCCACGGCGATAACGCGGCCGCACAGGATGCGCTCTCGCAGGCGCTAGCGCTCGAAGTCGGACGAAGCTCGCCTTCACCCGAACGGATTGCCTGGTACTCCTGGCAGCTTGGGGATGCCGCCTTCTTCACCGGCGATTACGCGACGGCTCGGACGAAATACGATGACGCGCTGAGAGTCTATCCTGGGTATTTTCGAGCCCTCGCGTCGCTCGGCCGGCTCGACGCCGCGCGCGGTGACTATCCGCGGGCTGAGGATTCGTACGGCGCGGCGATCAGCGCTCTTCCCGATCCGACCTTCGTCGCCGAACTCGGTGACGTTTATGCCCTCGCCGGCGACAAGGTGTCTGCAGAGCGAGAGTACGCGCTCGTCGATTTCATCGGTCATCTTAGCCGGATCAACGGCGTCATGTACAACCGTCAACTCGTTATGTTCGATGCCGATCACGGTCGCAATGTGATCTCGGCGTACCGTTCGGCAAAGCAAGAATATAGGATCAGGCACGATATTCTCGGTGCGGATGCGCTAGCCTGGTCTGCGTACAAAGCTGGAAAAATCGCCGAAGCGCGTACGGCAATACGGGATGCCTTACGGCTCGGGACAAACGACCCGCGACTCTTCTATCACGCCGGCTTAATCGCTCGCGCATCCGGTCAGACGCGAATGGCGCGGGCCTTCATCGAACGCGCCCTTCGAGAAAGCCCGCAGTTCGATCCGTATCAAGCGAGAGTCGCTCGCAGCGCACTTGCGTCACTGTGACGCGCTGACTCCCGCAGAGTTTGCGGCACGATGAGAGATGCTCAGGTTCACCGACGCGGCCGGCAACATACTGCGAAGACCGGCATCGCCACGGTAGCAACGCCGCCGGCGCTTTACAACGCAACTTAGGAAAGATAAGGAGTGCCCTTGAAAGCGCGAGACGGTTCGCTCAGGAACAGCTAGTGGACGCCCTTAAGCGAGCACGGCGCTCGCAACGAGCAAAGAGCGTTCTAAGATCGAATTGTGCGCCAATGTGATCGGTCTGTGCTCGCAGTGGATGGCACAGCAATACGGTGCGCCCGTACCCGTGGCAATGAGAGCGGCCATGGACTAAGCCGCGACCGAGGCGCTTTAACGCCTACCGACCAAAGCGGGCGGCCTTCAACTCCAGAAAACCACGGCCCGCGGCTCTCGAGGCGCGGTGAGACGCCTCTGCGAGTACCTCGCAGATCCTAAATATCCATGGACCACTTTAACAGGTTTTTAGTAAGGCCGCCCACACTAATGCCAGGCGACGAACCGCTACAATACACATTTGCGCGGTTGCGGCTGAGTACGAGGAAACGATGAGGGAAAAGCGCACGCCGTTCGCCGGCCGGGTTATTCCATGGGTAAAGGCGCTCGCAGGGGGTGCGATCGCAGGATTGATCAGTGCTGCAGCGATGTATGCACTCTTCTTACTCTTGCGCGTCGCGACCGGGGTTCCGACGCCGTCCGAGATGTTCGCCGATCGGAGCGCACCGTATATCCCCGTCCCCCTTTTCGGTATCCTGATCGGCTTGGCCGGCGGATATACGCCGTTGAAGATCGTCGGCTTTACATCCGTCGTCCTCGCTGCGCTCGTCGTCGGCGCCGCCGGCGGAGCGGTCGCGGCCCGGCGATTTGAACGGCCGGCCCGCTTTGTGTGGTCCTTTGCCGCCACCTTGTTCGCGGTGACGGTCGTGGTCTTTTGGCCCGTGTTGCAGACAAATTATTTTGGTCTTCCGCCCCGACCGGCTCGAATAGCGACGATTGCCGTCCTGCTGACCGGCTACGTCGTGTATGCCGGCGTTACGCTGTTTGTGCTGCGCGTAGACGCCACTGCCACGAACTCCTCACGTCGCCGTTTCTTGGTTGGATCAGTCGCCGGCGCGGCCGCCTTTGTCGGTATAGCGTCGTGGGCCGAACTCTTTCGGCGCGCCGCCTTTTCGTACGACGGTCAAACCGTAAAGGGACCAGGCGTGAGCGTGATCACGCCTAACGAACGCTTTTACACCGTGACGAAGAACGTTACCGATCCCACCGTTGACGCCGATCTCTGGCGGCTCACCGTCGGGGGCGCCGTATCGCAGCCGTTGCCCTTCGATTACGCGCAATTCACTGCGCTCCCTAGCGTGACGCAAGAGACAACGCCGCATGCGCTCGCGCGGCCGGCGCGATCGTCGTGAACGAACCGCGGGTTGGCTACGGCCGTGCCCTTGCCGCGGGCGTACGTGCCGTTCCGAGCGAGGCTGACGTCGTCGTCTTCATGGACGGCGATGGTAGTGACGATCCGGCCTTCATCGGTGCACTGATCGCGCCGATCGAGGGGGGCAACGCCGACTTCGTTCTCGGCTCTCGGACGCGCGGAACGCGCGACCCGGGAAGTTTGAGCGTTCAGCAAATCCTCGCCGGGCGCTTCGCCGGAATGTGTCTTCGACTTCTTTTCGGCGTCGACTTCACCGACGTGAGCCCGTATCGCGTGCTGCGCCGTACCGTGCTCGACGTGATGCCAACGACCGAGATAACGTACGGCTGGAACCTGCAGATGATGATCCTCGCGGCGCAAAACCGGCTACGCATCGTCGAGATCCCGGTGCACACACGTCGCCGCAGCGGCGGCGTCAGCAAGGTGTCCGGTAATTCACGTGCCGCGCTGATCGCGGCGATCCGCATCCTGAGCGTTCTCGCGCGTAACGCGCTTCCCAGCCGCGCACGAGACATCCGTCCGTACTCGAAGGAGGCAACTTGAACGATATCGCGAGCGACCTTTCCGGAATGACGGCAGTCGTTACCGGCGCGGGGTCAGGCATTGGCGCGGCAATCGCCGAGCGTTTCGCCGCGGCGGGCGCACGCATCGGCATCGTCGCGCATCACGATGACGCCGGAGCGGAAGCGACGCTTGCGGCCGTCCGGAAAGCAGGCAGCGACGGCATCATCGTTGCGGCTGATGTCGGTGACCCGGATGACGTCGATGCGATCTTCCCGAAAGTCCAAGGCGCAATCGGAACGGCAACGATCCTGGTCAACGATGCCGGGATCGACGCCTTAGGGAAGAAGGTCGTGGAGCTTGAGGTTGCGGAGTGGGAACGCGCGATACGAACAAATCTCACCGGTCCGTTTCTCTGCACGCGCGCTTTTTTGCGGTCGCTGCGGCAAACTGATGCGCGCGCAAAGATTATTAACATCAGTTCGATTCACGAAGAGCTACCGCGCGCAGGCGCCGGCGAATATTGCGCGAGCAAGGGCGGCCTTCGAAATCTGACCCGCTGCCTGGCTCTCGAGCTCGCGCCGCAACACATCAACGTTAATGCGATTGCGCCCGGGATGATCCTCACCCCGATGAACCAAGCCGCCATCGACGATCCGAAGAAGCTTGCCGCCGACGAAGCAACGATTCCGTGGAAGCGAGCTGGACGCGCCGACGAAATTGCCGCCCTGGCTCTTTTCCTTGCCAGTAGCGCCGCCGATTACGTGACGGGCTCGACGTACGTCATGGACGGCGGCTTGATGCAGAACACGGGGCAAGGTGCATGATTGAGCTCAGCGGTAACCCAGTCGATCTCTTCATCGAACGTGATCGATCGCTTAACACGCACTATACGTTAAGCCCGTATGTCGTGCGCGACGGAACGGATTACCGTCTTCTCCTGCGCCTGGTGAATTGCAGCGACCACCCCGAAGAGAAGGTGTCGCGTATTCATTTCGGCGTGAGTCGGGATGGCCAAACGTTTCTCATCGACGCGAAGCCGGTGCTTGCGCCGAACGGTCAGATGGAAGACAACGGAGGGTGCGAAGATCCAACCATTGTTGCCTATGGCAACCGGTTTGTGGTGTTTTACTCCGGCTATTCGTCAACGACGCGCGCATCCTATATGCTCGCGTCGACCGGGAACAATCTGCGCGACCTCGCGAAGAATGGGCTGGCGTTTTCGGACGCTCGTTATGCCAATCCGAAAGAAGCCGCTATCGTTGCTACCCCCGCCGGGTACCGCATGTTCTTCGAATAAGCCGCCGATAATCGCTCGAAGATCGGTGTCGCCGACGCATCTCGCCTCGAGGGCCCCTGGACGTTAGCCGCGACGCCTCTCGAAGAACGCTCGGACCGATTCGACGCGTATCATTTGAGCCCGGTGAGTTCCGTGCGCCTGTGCGACGGACGGATCGTCCTCTTCTATAACGGATCAACCGAGAAGCTCGCGTGGCGCGTCGGATGGGCGATTCTCAATGCTGACGCAACGGAGGTTCTCGCGCGCTCCGAGGACCCGCTCATCAGCCCCGGGAGCGTCGGTCCGGACGATACCGATATCGCGTTCGGTGCGTCAACCGTGATTGTCCAACCCGACTGTGTCTGGCTGTATTACTCCATCAGCGACCGGACGCTGATGCGTTCGACGATTCACGTTCCCGGTGCCGTTGCCGATGGCGCGAACGCCGGCGAGTCTTCGCTACAAACGAGCTGACGGATCTACGTATCCCGTCTCGTCATGGCCGGCTCGACACTCGTCGGGCTCTGCCTCGCATACGCCGCGTGCGCGGTACCGAGTCACCGGTCTTGGGCCATCCTCACGTACGTCGCGTTGTTCGTCCCGGCGAGTATGCTCGTCGCCATGGCGTGGAAACGCGACGACCGGCGGACCGTTGTGGCGATTGTGATCGTGGCGATCGGTGCACGACTAGCGATGTCTGCAGCGCAACCACTGTGGTCGAACGACGCGTATCGCTATGTTTGGGACGGACGCCTCGCCAACCGTGGGATCGATCCTCGCTCCATTACGCCGAACGATCCCATGCTGCAAGGTGAGCGGGGATCAGCACTTTGGCCGCACATCGACTTGCGCTCGATCTCGACTGTGTACCCGCCCCTTGGAATCTCCGTCTTTCGTCTGGCAGCGTTCATCGATTCGAACGGAGTCGTCGGCGCAAAAGTCATATCGCTTGCAGGCGACGTCGCCACAATCGCCATCATCATGATTGTGCTGAGGCAGCGACGGTTACCGCGCGGACGCGTGACGCTCTACGCTTTACACCCGCTCGTCCTCATATCGTTCGCTCAAGACGCGCATCTCGAATCGATGGCGGTCGCCGGGGTCTGCCTGGCGATGACGCGGTCCCGGCTCGTTCGCGCTTCCGGCTTGGCCGTAGCGATCCTCACAAAAATCTACCCGATCATCTTCGCACCGGTACTCTTTCTCCGCGATATCACGGGCGCCGTCTGGACGGCGCTCATCGTTCTCCTGGCGTATCTGCCGGCGCTTTTCCGCGGGCATGCACTGGGCTCGCTCGGAGCGTTCGTCGGAACACAGCGCTTCAACGAGTCGGTCTTTGCACTCGCCGGACCGTTCGGCTCGGCGGCGCTCTTAGCAGCTAGCGTCTTGTGTGCAGCGGTCGCCGTCGGTCGGGGCGCCGAACCAGCTGGTGTCGCGCTCGCCGTCGCAGCGGCGTACTTGCTGACAACGCCGAATGCGTTACCGTGGTACGTCACGATCTTACCGGCGCTGATCATCTTCGTTCCTCAACCGTTCGGGAATTAGGTGCGCGCCTACGGCGCCGTGCTACTGGCGTGGACGGCATCCGTCGCGCTCTCCTACGGAGCTCCGTGATATTTCGCAGGAGCTTCGCGCCTGGACATCGTGATGCGCATTGTGCAATACGCGCCGTTCCTCGCTGCCTGCGTGTTACGCTTCAGACGGCAATGAAGAGCGATCACGCGTGCACCTCCCTACGTTATCCGGATACGGAAACGTACGCGCCGACTCGGCGACGAGCGCGCTAGGCATTTTACGGTCCCTACGCGCAACTTCTCCAACCGTGAACGGGTACGGCTTGGGGCAACGTCAGTCGCTATCTTTCTGGGGCCTCCATTTCCCTCGACTTCTTCGTGTATGACTCGGCGACTATCATAAAGTTACTTTAAGCCGCGCGGTTTGCGATCGTCGAAGTGATAGAGCGAGCACCTTATGACCCCAAACTGAATATCAGAGTCGTCGATCGTACATCACAGTTTCGGCACGGCCCAGCTTAGCGATTTCGTCGGTGATCTCAGCCGAATCAACGGCCTCATGTACAATCACCAACTCGTAATGTTCGATGCCGATCACGATCGCCATGTACTGTCCGCGTACCGCTCAGCGAAGCAAGAGTACGCCACGAGGCACGACATTCTCGGTGCTGACGCGCTTGCGTGGACGGCATTCAAAGCCGGTCGGTACGCCGAAGCGCGCATCGCAATGCGCGCCGCACTTCGGCTTGGCACGAACGATCCGCGGCTCTTCTATCATGCGGGTCTGACCGCTCGTGCGTCCGGTCAAACGACGGCGGCGCGCGATTTTCTCGAACGTGCCTTGAAATTAAGTCCGAACTTTGATCCGTACCAAACCGCCGCGGCAAGAAGCGCACTCGCGTCTCTCGCACCGCGCGGCTAGCGGATCAGGTGCGCGGTGCGATTTTGCGATGTCGACGCAAAAATCGAAGACCGCCCTGCGCGATCCGCTCCACGCGCTCGTCACGCCTCGCATCGATGATGTACCAGCCGTCGTAGTGGATAGCGTCAAGCGCCGCAAAGGTTTCAGACCAGCCGACCTGACCGCTGCCGGGGATCGCATCGTCGTTCTCGGCCATCTGCACGTGCCGCAGCCGCTCACCTGTCGACAGGATCGCACTGCCGATCGACGATTCTGCCACGTGCGCCTGGTACGTGTTGTAGAGTATCCCCAGGTTCGGGTCACCTACCGCGTCGACGAGGCGGCACAACTCAGCGAGTGTGAGCGCGCACGATGCCACACGGTCGTCGCGACCGCCGAGCGCGATGGTGACGCCGCGCTCTCGCGCGTACGCGGCTCCGCTAGCAAGCATCTCGATGCCCGCGGGATCGCCGATGCACGTTAACGGCCCGCAGAGTATCTGGGCGTCGAGCATCGCACATGCGTCGACCAGCTCACGAACGTGCCGGTCAAAGGGAACGGTCGACCTCAGGATGCCGGCGACCGTTGCTTGGAGGTCAAGTCCCGCCAGGTGCTCTCGCAGACGCCGAATAGCGTTCAGATCGATCGGATCGTGCACGTGCAGCTCGACGCCATCGAACCCCCAGTGCGCCATTCGTTCCATGCACGAGAGCGTCTCCTCGATCGGCTCAACGGTCTTGACTGAGGCACTCACGCCGAATCTCACTCTTTAAGGCTACTGCGAGCGCCCGTTGCGTGCAACGGAAGTTGCGTCAGATCGGACACTTAGCCGTCCGGCCTCGCCGATGAAGGAACACACGGTCCGCGCGCAAAGGCCGCGTGCCAAGAGATATGGCCGGACAGAAGCAACGGCGCAGTCGACGCGGTCTCATCCTTAGCGAGGCCGGTATTGCTCGCGTCAACCGTGCACGTCGTCGCCTCGAACTCGACCGAAACGACGGCGCGCGCATATCGCTCGAAGAGCTCGGATCTGGCGCTGGACTTTCTGCGAAGACCATATCGCGGCTGCTCACTCGCGACGTACCGGTCGATCGGCGCACGATCGAGCTTCTCTTCGCAGAACTCGGGTTAACCCTCGGATCTCAGGACGTACGTCCTCTGGTCGCGCGCTTAGCGGAGCGCTCCGAACTCCCGCGTTATCGCACCGTCTTTTTCGGACACGAACACGAGATTGCGCGTCTGGGCGAGCTTGCGCGCGAGCGAATGGTGGTTACGCTGACGGGGTCCGGAGGCGTCGGTAAGACGCGACTCGCCGTCGAATGGATCCGCCGCGTCGACTTGTCATACTCTTACATCGCATTCCTCGATCTATCGCTGCTAACGGACGAAGAAACACTACGCGACGCGATCGGCGCAAGGCTCGATGGTGCGGCGGCGAGTGGGGCGGACGTCCTGCTCGTCCTCGACGGATGCGAACATCTGGTGAAGGCAGCCGCCCGGGCGGTCAACGAACTGCTGGACAAGATGCCACAACTCAGCGTCCTTGCGACCAGCCGTGAGCCGCTCGGCGTCGCAGGCGAAGCCGTGCTGCGCCTCGCGCCGCTCACCGTTCCCGAGGAGACGCCGAATCTGCGAGCGGCTACGGCGCTGAGCTATTCGGCCTTCGCAATGTTCGTCGAGCGGGCGCGTTCGTTCGACGACGGCTTCACGCTGGGTGAGGACGCGGTGCCCGTCGTTGCGGAAGTCGTGCGGCGCCTCGACGGCGTGCCGCTCGCGCTCGAAATAGCTGCGGCGCGCGCGGCGTTCATGACACTGCCTGACCTCTTGACGAGTTTGCGTGACCACCTTGAAGCGCTATCCGAAGGTGCGCGTGTCGGCGTCCCACGTCATCGCACCGCGCGCGCGCTGATCGACTGGAGCTTCGAACTCTTGACGCAGCAAGAGCGCGCGGTCTTCCTCTGCCTGGCAGCATTCATGGGCTCGTTTTCAGCCGTGGCCGTCGTCGCCGTCTGCGAGGGCCGTCCTCCGGTAAACGCGCTCGGCGAGATCCTCACCGGGCTGGGTCGAAAATCACTCGTCGTCGTCGACGCCTCAGGCACCGTGACCCGATTTCGCTTGCTCGAAACGATCCGCCAGTACGCTGCCGCGAAGCTCGCGGAGAGCGGCGACGCGGCTGCTGTGAGGCAACGCCATGCCCTCTATTATTACGAGGTGACTTCGGCAGCCGCTCACGAGGCCGCAACGTCGGCTCGAGAAATCGCGAGGCGACAATTCGAGCTCGAAATTCCAAACGTGCGCGAAGCACTCGAATGGTCGAGCGGTGCCAGTCGCAACGCATATCTTTGTGCCGCGATCGCGGCTCAGCTCGTCGAGATTTGGGAAGAGCGCGGGGAATTCATCGAAGCAGAGCACTGGCTGCGACGTGCGCTCGATTCAGAAAGCGACTTGTTGACGATCCGCACTCGAGCAAAGCTGCATGAAGGGCTGGCGATGACCGGATATCGGCGCGGGCGTCTCTTCGATGTCGTTCACGAAGCATCGAACGCATTAACGAACTACGCGTTGATCGACGACTCTGCAGGAAGATTACGCGCACGCGGTCTCCTCGGTTTGGCAGTAATGGAGAACGGCGAACTCGAAACCGCGCGAGTTCAGTTCGAGGAAACGTTGAGCGAAGCACGCGCAACGAACGATGCTCGCGCGATCAGTGCCTCGCTCGAGAGTTTGGGTCGACTCGTCGGAAAGCACGAGGAACGATTCGATCTGGCGATGCCGCTCTTCGCTGAGAGTCTCGCGACCGCACGTACGAACGGATTGATGTCACAGGGTATTTCGACGTTAATCAACATGTCCGCATGTAGCCTGGCTCTCGGGCAACACGCGGCTGGGCTCACGTACGCGCGGCTCGGAATCGCCGATGCGGAAAAGCTCGGCAACCGCGATGCGACTGCAGATCTCGCGCTGCAGGCGGTCGCGCACCTTCTTCGCGGTCATGGGTTCTCGGCTGCGCGCGACGACGCGGTCTTTGCATGGGAAGCGATCGCCGACGTGCCGTACCGTCCCACTATCGCGACGCGACTGGAGGACGTGGCTCTCGCTCTCCAAGCGATCGGAGAGCCGCGTCGCGCTGCGACCTTGCTCGGTACGAGCGATGCCTTCCGGCGGCGCGGGGAGCTGCTCGCAGGCGTTCGCTCCGGAGAACATCGCCGGATCGCGCGAGCCGAGATTAAAGAGATATTGCCTTCCGGAGAAGCGGAGGCGCTCTACACGCGAGGTGAGTCTCTCTTGTTGCAGGACGCGTTTCGCGAGGCACTCCTGGATGAAGAATAGGCAGCGGCTCTTCGGTGGCCGCGCCAAGGCCGAAATCTCGGGCCCTTATCGAGAAAATAAGCCGCTCACAAGACTGTAGGCCAACGGCGGCCCCTTCATCGGTCCTCGAAGCAGCCGCTCGGCATCCGCATGTTGCAGAGAGATCGCTGCCTTGATCGCCGCTTGTCGAACGTCAACGCCCGTTGATTTGGGAACTGAAGCGCGTCGCAAGCTACGCCAGGTCAAGTAAACGATGAGGACGAGAAGAACGCACAACGCGAGTGATGTTGGGTCGGTTCCGTGGAGACTTTCTGCTTTACAGCGAAGGACTCCATCATGGCCAAGAATATCCCCCTCGGGCCTATCCGCCCGAGTTCCGGCATAAGGTTCTCGAGCTCGTTCGATCGGGCCGTAGCGTAGCGGAGGCTTCGCGTCAATACGAGCTCTCACGGCAAACGATCATGAATTGTGGAAACGGCAGCGGAGATTTGAACCCCCAGCGGCATCGGAGATTTGAACCCCTGAGAGCTTAAGCAGGTCTCTCCTCTCGAAGGTAACGGTAATCGACACCTTCCTCCGAGAGGAGCGGCCCAGA
>JAABUQ010000942.1_pt1 | contig 65741 bp, 51 predicted proteins | sample 5560001 | NCBI WGS metagenome assembly JAABUQ01 (sample SAMN10711888, study PRJNA513371) | rock metagenome | isolation source: Antarctica rocks | place: Antarctica: Victoria Land, Finger Mt nord | collected 2015-12-18
CGGCGGGCTGCCGCCTCAACCGCCGCAAAACCAAGCCCAATACCTATCAATTGCTCCTTGAGCCCTCCCTCGTAGGGTTAGCCTGATGCATATGGGAGATGCGGCCGCATCTCCCCACCAAAGAACGGTACGGGTGTGTACGCTGACTAGCTCTTGACGTAGTACTGGTAGGCGTTCCACTCGTTGCCGAAGGCGGTGCCGTTGGGGATGAAGTTGCCGATGCGGCCGTTGTCCACCGTGATGTCCGAGCGGGCGTACAGCATGATCCAGTAGACGCGCTGGTTGACCACCTGCTGCCACTTGTTGAAGAGGGCTTTGCGCTGCCCCTGGTCCAGCGTGTGCCGCGCCCGCGCCAGCAGGGCGTACTCGTCCGCGTCCGTGCCGAGGCCAACCCCGGTGAAGTCCTGGTCGCCCGCGCCGTGCGTGGTCACGGTGGGGATCAGGTCGGGGTTGAAGTTGGCCTCCGACCCTTGCGCGTCCGGCGCCTCGGTGAAGGCAAACAACGCGATGTCGAAGTGCCGCGTGTACAGCACGCCGTTGAGGTTGTAGGGCGAGAACATGCCGCCGTTGGCCGAGATGCTGCCGCTGGCGAAGTTCGGCGTGACGTGGATGCCGACCGCGGCCCAGTCGCGGCTGAGCACCTGGAAGTCAAGCTGGCGCACCGTGGACTGCGTGGTGGCGAAGCGCAACGAGAGGTGGGTGCCCGCGCCGTTGTAGTCCGTGGCATAGCCGGCGGCCTTGAGCAGCGCCCTGGCCTTGGCCGGGTTGTACGCGCTGATGCCGAGGCTGGGGTCGCGGAAGGGCGAATTGTTCGGCAAGACCGACTTGAGCAGCGCGCTGTCGATCTGGCTGTCGGGTACCGCCGGGAAGAGCGCGTGGTAGAGCGCGTGCTTGTCGATGGCGTACTGCAGCGCCTGGCGCAGGTGCACGTCCTTGAGCGGGCCGGCCTGGTTCAGCTCCAGGTGCTCCACGGTCAGCTGCGGGACGCTGCTGACCTTATAGCCCTTGGCGTTGGCCAGCGCGGGCAGGTCGGCGGCCTGGAAGTCCTCGGCCTTGTCCACGCCCGCGTTGGGTGAACTGAGCTGGGCCACCAGGCCCGACTCGTCGGTGGCCACGTTCTTGAAGACGATCCGCGCGGGCAGCGGATGGCCCGCCGCGGGCGGCAGCGCCGTGTAGTTGGGGTTGGGGACCAGCACCACGCTCTGGTTGGCCGTGTAGGACCCGAGCTTGAAGGGGCCGTTGAAGACGTCGGTGGGCTGGTTGTAGACGTCGTTGCCGAACTTGGCGGCGATGGCCTTGGGGTCGCTGGAGCCGTACTTCTTCTCAAAGTAGGCCTGGGGGTAGATGGGGGTCGGGTTGCCGTAGGCCACGAACGGCGCGTAGACACCCTTGTAGGTGACCTCGACCGTGGTCGGGTTGAGGATCTTCATGCTCTGGATCTGGTCCAGGCCGAAGGTGTTGCCCAGCGCGATCGACTCGTTGACGCTGAAGACAAAGTCGCTGGCGCCCTCGGGCGAGCCGTCGGAGAACTTCTGGTTGGGCTTGAACGTCCAGTCCACCACCAGGTTGCCGCCCACAACCTTGACGGCGCCGTTCCTGGTGCTGGGGATCTCCGAGGCCAGGTCGGGGAAGTAGGTGAGGTTGGGGGCCAGGGTGACCATGCTGTCCTGCATGGCGCCGCAGATCTCGGTATTGGCGACGGACGCGGCGCCCGGACCACAGCCGTCGGGGAACTGCCAGTCGGTGATGGTGACCGTGCCCGACGACGCGACGCGGCCGTGCTGGCCCGACGTGGCGCCCGAGGCGTGCTGGACGCCGCCGAGCGTTGCTCCCGCGAGCAACAGGGCGGTACCGAGGCGTAATGATTTCTTGATGACCATTTCTCGATTGTCCTCCGTAAAAGGTAAAGAATTGAAACGGCGGGGCGCCGTCTCTCACGCTGCCTGACCCCAGGCAAAGACCCCTGGCGTGAGAACGTCGTGCCGCGCGGCGCGGCAGGGCCCGACACGACGCTGGGGGGTGAGTGCGCGCGCAATCTTCAATGAACGAACCGGACGCGTATGTTATCTCCGGGCTACCCTCCTTCCATAACGACCTCTCCCCGAGAACGCGCTGCATGCAGCATGAGGACGCGCACATCACGGCCCATCACGTCGAGCGATCTCTCGGCGAGGCGTGACAGGGCAACGGCGGCCTGTGGTCAGGTGGTCGCCGCCCGCGTGAAGAGCAGGTGGTCGCCGCCCGCGTGAAGAGAGGGATGCGCGTGTTGACGGAATCGCGATACGTCACCTGTCCAGCAAGCCGCGCGAGATCGATGTCGGAGGCGAGCACCTGGGCGATCCCCGCGTGCGCGATCGTGAGGGCGAGCATCTCGCCCGGGCACGCATGGACGCCACGTCCAAACGTGAAGATGCGCCGATCGCTCCTGCGGATGTCGAAGCGGTGAGGAGACGGATTGGCCGCTGGATCCCGGTTGGCGGCGGCTAGCACGACGAGCACACCGTCGCCCGTTGTCATGTCCTGCCCCGCGACCACCCCATCCCGCGCGAGAAAGCGGCGCGTGTTCTGGACGGGCGGATCGTAGCGCAAGACTTCCAGGATGACGTCGCGCAGGAGGCCGGGATCGACCATGGCTTGGTCGCGCATCGCGCGCTGGCCGGCCAAGGCGACGAGTGTATTGCCGATCAGACCGGCGGTCGCTTCGTACGTTTGAAAGAGGAAGCCGATACTATTCGCGACGATGACGTCCGTATCGTTGCGCCCGGCGCGCTTCACCTCCCGCGCGAGGGTGGCCAGGATCCCTTCGGCTCCTCCACTGTGCCGCGCTGTCAAAAAGGAGTGGCACAGGTCGATGAGACCGCTCGCCACCTCCCCGCCGCGTCCAATCTGCTCCGGGCTGCTGGCTGGCGCGAAGCAACGCACGACGTCGCCCATCCACAACGTCGTTTGCCGCAAGTGGTCTCGGGGTATCCCGAGCAGGCTCGCGACGACATAGGTGGGCAACTGGAAGGCAAACTCCGACACACCGATCGGCTCGTCCGGAACGAGCTGGTTGGCGAGGGATCGCGCCCAGGCGCTGCTTTGTTCGGCAGCCTGAGTCGGGTCAATTCCGCTGAGCGTTGCCGCTATGGCGCTCTTGAGCGGACCGTGGCCCGGGCCGTCGTTCATGCGCACGAGGCGCCGGAAGGTGTCGCCGGCGGGCGAACCGAGCAGCGCCGTGGGCGCCGGCTCCGCTGGTGGGCGCACGCGGCAGCACGTGCTGGTTAGCACAGCCATCACGGCGGCGGCGCCCGCGGCGATCCACAGCCCGAGCTTCTCGTCGCGATAGAGGGGCGTGCGCGCCACCAGATCCGCGTAATACGGATAAGGATCGGGGTGGGTCACGGCGGCGATAGGATCGTGTGGTGTCATCGTTCGTCGTCCTTCCCGTCAAACCGTTGGAACGGTGGAGAGGAGTTGATTGACCTCAGCGTAGGAGATGGCGTCCGTCGTCATGCTGGTATACGTCCCCTGCCATAGCAACTCGTCCGCGATCCGGCGGACCAGCCCCAGCGTCGCGCGTAGCGGTGCGGACCCCACGCTCACGCGCCTCACCCCCAGCCGCCCCAGGTCCGCGATGGCGGGCGTCCCGCTACTGGCGAGCACGTTGAGTGGTCCATCAGCGGCACCGACGAGCCGGCCGATGGCCGCCCCGTCGCTCACGCCAGGGACGAAGAGGCAATCGGCGCCCGCCGCCCGATAGGCCCGCAGCCGCTCGACGGCCGCCACGAAGCGTCCGTCGGCGTCGCCGACCGCCAGCCAATAGACGTCCGTGCGGGCGTTGATGACCAGCGGCACGCCGGCCGCCGCCGCGGCCTCCCGGACGGCGCGGATCTTCGCCGCCTGAGCCGCGATGTCCGCCAGCGGGCGCTCCGGGTCGCCAGCCCCATCCTCCAGGTTGAGTCCCACCGCGCCGGCAGCGATGACCGCCCGCGCCGTCCGGGCCGCCTCCGCGGACGTGTCGCCGTACCCGGCCTCGATGTCCGCTGTCACCGGGATCGTCACGGCGCGCGCGATGCGTCCCACCACGGCCAGCATCTCGTCGCGGGGCACGCGCTCGCCGTCGGGGTAGCCGAGCGTAGCCGCGATCCCCGCGCTGGTCGTGCCGATAGCGCGGAAGCCGGCCTCTTCGAAGAGACGTGCGCTGACGACATCCCAGGCGTTCGGCAGGATCAGCGGGGACGGCCCATGGTGCAGCGCGCGCAACGCCTCGGCCCTGGCCTGCTGGGTCATCGTGTCCATCTCGTGTCGTCCTTTCCCGTGACTCCATCCGTCCTCCCGTTGCGGTCAGTCCCATTGTCCCTTGCGGATACTTTGAGTGCGATCAAAGCATCTGTTGAGTACGATGAGAGCATGAAACATGAATCGACGATGCAGGGCGTCAACCTGAGCGCGGTCGGCGCGCTGCTGGCCGATCCCCCGCGCGCGGCGATCCTGGCCGCGCTATTGGGCGGGGTGGCCTTACCCGCTGGCGAGCTGGCCCAGGTTGCCGGCGTCACGCCGTCGACCACCAGCATCCACCTCGCCAGGCTGCTCGCGGCGGGCTGGGTCGCGGTGGAGCAGCGCGGACGGCATCGCTACTACCGCCTCGCCTCGATGGGAGTGGCGACAGTGCTGGAACAGATCGCCTGGGTGGCGCCGCCGATCCCCGTCCGGTCGTTGCGCGGGCGGCAACAGACCGACGCCTTGCGCCTGGCGCGGACCTGCTACGATCACCTGGCCGGCCAGATGGGTGTGGCGCTGACGGACGCGCTGCTGGAGCGGGACGTGCTGCGGGTGGAGGGCTCGGATTTCGCGCTGACGCCCGCGGGCGCGACGTTCCTGCGCGAACGCGGCGTTGACGTGCCCGCGGCGACGGGGCGGCGGGCGTTCGCGCGCCGTTGCCTGGATTGGAGCGAGCGCCGCGACCACCTCGCTGGGGCGCTCGGCGCGGCCGTATTCGCCGCGTGGGACATGCAGGGGTGGGTGGCGCGGCGGGAGCACAGCCGTGCCCTGCGCCTCACACCCGCTGGCGTCGCGCAGCTGCCGGCGTGGGGCGTGACGTGGCCTCTGGAAGAGACACGCTCAGCCAATCATAGACAGTCAGAGACAGAGTGAGGATTTTACGGGTGATGACATAGCGCCCGCCGACGCTGCTGTGTACGGTCCTCCGCACGATGCGCCCCGCGCCGATCCGACACAACGGTCGCGTCGCGGCCTGTCAACGGCGTGCGGCGAGTTCGCGGAAGAAGTCGTGCAGATGGTGGTTGCCGACCGGCGTCCCCACCGCGTCCGTGGCGCCCAGGAACTGCGCCGCCTTCAGGAGGGCGGCCGCGTTGGCGTTGACCGGGGCCGCCGCGGCGCTGGCCACGCCGATGAGCGCGGGCGGGATGGAGATGGTGCGCACACGCCGCCCAAGTGTCTCGCCGGCCAGCAGCCCCAACGCACGGAAGGTGTAGATGTCCGGCCCGCCCACGTCCAGGGCGCGGTCGTGGCGGCTCGGATCGCGGAGGCCGCGGACCGTTTCCTCCGCGAGGTCGGCGCCATGGATGGGGTTGATACGGTTGCGCCCGTCGCCCACGATCACGTTCAGGCCCCGGCGCGCCAGGCCGAAGATCTCGGCCATGTCGTTGAAGAAGCCGGTCGGGCGCAGCACCGTCCAGGTGAGGCCGGACCGCTGCAGGGCATCCACCACCCGTTCGCGCGCCTCGGCCAGGGGGGCGCGGTCGCGAACGTGGTCGCCATGCAGGACAGACACGAAGATGAAGTGCCGCACGCCGGCGCGCTGCGCTTGCAGGAGCAGGTTCATGTTCGCATGGTAGTCCACGTCCCAGAAGGTGGGGCGCGGCGCGAACGAGCGGATGCCGATGGAGGAGAAGACGGCCTCGACGCCGTCGCAGACGCCGTCGAGGCTGGCGAGCTCGGTCGCCCGGCCGACGAACACCTCATCGCACGCATCGGCCACGGGCGCGAGGCGCGCCGGGTCGCGGGCGAGCGCGCGCACTCGATAGCCCGCGTCATGCAGGGCGCGCGCGACGTGGCCGCCGAGATAGCCGGTCGCCGACGCCACCAGCACCCGCGGCGCCCCGTTCTCGCGCTCTATCATCCGCCGTGCCCCCGTCCCGGTCCGCGCTCCCTCTCATAGCGGCGCTGCTTGGAGTAGGCAGCACTATCGCTCGTACGGATTGGCGCGGCTCATCAATATGTATGAATGATACACCGCACAGGATTGGCGCGCCAGGAGTGGAGCTGGACCGATCGTTGAGCGTGATCGGCCGCTTCCCTATCTGGTGCTACGTTGCGTTTGACAGCAGCTTCCGCCATACGAGTTGCCGCTCGGGCAGGCGCGGATACCTACGACCTGAGCCGGAGGACTCATCGTTCCGGCGCCGCGCGGGAGGAGGTAGTATAGTAGTCGCAGAGGCTATAACCCATCACGCCACATGGGAGTGTGCAATGAACGTCGATTACGCCATTAGCATCGCGGCGCCACGCGCCGTGGTCTGGGATATTCTGACCGATGTCGAGCGATGGCCGGAGTGGACCGCATCGATGCGCGGCGTGCAGTACGTGGACGCCGATCGGCTCACGCTCGGCGGCCATGTGCGCATCAAGCAGCCAGGTATGCCTGCGCTGGTGTGGGAAGTCACCGCGCTTGTGCCTCAGGAGTCCTTCGCGTGGGTGGCCAGGAGCAGCGGCCTGACGACGGTGGGCCTCCACCAGCTCACCCTGAGGCCGTCAGGTGATGTGACGGTCCGCCTCGGACTGGAGCAAAGTGGTCCATTGGCCTGGCTGGCCGGCCTGCTCAGCGCACGCAGGACGCGCCGCTACGTCCAGATGGAGGCGGACGGCCTCAAGCGACGGAGTGAAGAGGCCGCACTGGCGTCGCACGGATGATCGTGTGTGCTGTGGCAGCGCCTGCCGACCTATCGGGCCGCCGTCTTACGCATCGACATCTATGACGCGGTGTTAGAGCACGGGGTACGGACACCGCGCGCCTTCGAGAGGTACCTGCGTGAGCGCGGGAAACCAACGCCCTGATCTCCTTGCGTGCAGTGCGCCCAGGCGCCTGGTAGAGGCGCCGTCGATCAAGACAGTGAGCCGAAGCCGAGCAGGGTCTGACCTCCGTCGCAGACCATGACCGCGCCGGTGATGTTGCGGGCGGCGTCGGAGCACAGGAAGAGGGCGAGGTCGGCGATGTCGTCTTTGGCGCCGTAGCGGCGCAGCGGGATGCTGTCGGTCAGGCGCTGGCGCGACTCCTCAGTGGGGGCCAGGCGGCGCATGCCCTCGGTGTCGTCGATCGGGCCCGGCGCGATGGAGTTGACGCGCACGCCCAGCGGACCCCACTCGATGGCCAGCACGCGCGTCACCATGTCCACGCCGGCCTTGGCGGCGCAGACGTGGGCCTGCAGCGCGGCGGGCTGGAACGCCTGGCCGGCCGAGATATTGACGATCGAGGCGCCCGGCTTGCGTAGGTGCTCGAACGCGGCGCGGCAGGTATTGAAGGTTCCCAACAGGTCGATGTCGACGACCGCCTTGAAGCCGTTGGCCGACATGCCGAGGGCGGGGGCGGGGAAGTTCCCGGCCGCCCCGCAGAGCAGGATGTCGATCTCGCCGTAGCGGTCGCGCGTGGTCTGCAGCGCCGTGGCCAGCGCCGCGTAGTCGCGGACGTCGGCCGAGAGTCCCAGGGCCGTGCCGCCTCGCGCGGTGATCTCCGCCGCTGCCTGTTCGACCTTGTCCAGAGTGCGGCCGACCAGCGCGACCGACGCGCCCTGCGCGGCGAATCGCTGCGCGACGGCAAGGTTGATCCCACTGCCGCCCCCCGTCACAAAGGCCGCCTTGCCGGCAAGTAATCCGTCCCGGAACACGTCCGCCATGTCACTCATCTCCTGCCACTACTCGATGGTTACTTTCTAAAGATGCCACGAATGGCGGCGAGATGGAGGCGCTGACGGCGCCCACACTCTCCGGGCGCGCCCAACTCGCGGCGCGTCAGGCGCTGAGCGAGGCGGCGTCGATCGTGTCCTGGTGCGAACGCGACCAGGCCGCGATGTCGCTCCCCGGCAGGGGACGGCAGAGGTAGTATCCCTGTGCCTCGCTGCACCCCAATCGGCTCAGCGTCTCCCAGACCCCGTGTGTCTCCACGCCCTCGGCCACCACGGTGAGGTTGAGGGTCCGCCCCAGAGCGGCGATAAAGCCCATAATCGAGGCGTCCGGGGTGTGAGGTCCGCCCCCACTCATCTGTTGAGCGAACGACTTGTCGGTCTTGAGCACCTGCACGGGCAGCGTCTTGAGCACGCCGAGCGAGGAGTAGCCGGTGCCGAAGTCGTCGATCGCCAGGCGCACGCCCAGCGCGGCCAGACTCATTAGCGTGGCGCGGGCGCGCTCGGGATCGGTCATCACGCTGCCCTCGGTCATCTCCAGCGTCAACCGTTCGGGCATGACGTCGTGATACTCCAGCCGATCGGCGACCATGCTGGGCAGCCCGCCGTGGGTCAGGCTATGCCGCGATAGGTTGACCGCCACGCCCAGCACGAGCCCTTGCCGTTCCCACTCCACGCACTGCCGCAATGCCTCGTCGAGCACCCACCGCGTCAGCGGCGTGATCAGACCGGTCTCCTCGGCCAGGGGGATGAACCCATCCGGCCCCAGGAGACCGTGGTCGGGATGCTGCCAGCGCACCAGCGCCTCGACCCAGCGCGGCGTCCCACTGGTCACATCGACGACCGGCTGGTAGTACAGCCGTAGCTGGCCCTCGGCGATCGCCAGGCGCAACTCGGCCACGCGGGTCAGGCGAGTGGGGCTGTGCTCGTCTTGCTCGGCGCGGTAGACGACATAGCCGCTGCGCGCCTGCTTGGCCTGATACATGGCCACGTCGGCTTGCCGCAACAGCGCCGCCGCGTCCGCCCCGTCAGGGGGATGCGGGGCGATGCCGATGCTCCCGCCGACCTCGACCGCGCGCCCCTGCAGCATGATGGGCATGGTCAGCGCGGTCAGGAGCTTGTGCGCAACCGCGATGGCCCCGTCCTCGTTGGTGTGAGGCAGCAACACGGCAAACTCGTCGCCGCCCAGGCGGGCCACCGTGTCCACGGCCCGCAAGACGTCGTGCATGCGCGTGGCCACCTGGCGCAGCAGGAGATCGCCGACGTCGTGGCCAAGGGTGTCGTTGACCTCTTTGAAACGATCCAGGTCGATCAGGAGGAGCGCCAGGGGAGCGGGGTCGCGTGCAACGGTGAGCAGCGCCTGGGACAACCGGTCGCCGAAGAGCGCGCGGTTGGGCAGGTCGGTGAGGCTGTCGTAGTGAGCCATCCGCTCCATGCGCTGCTCGACCTGCTTGCGTTCGGTGATGTCCACGACAAATGACGCCTGCCGCGGGCGGCCGTCGGAGCCGGGAAGCCCGACCGTGCCGCTCAAGATCGTCTTGGTCCGGCCATCTTTGGTGACGACGCGCTGCTCACGCTGGCCGTCCGGCGCCGGCTCCGCGCGGCCGGCGATGCCCTCCCCGCTCTCTCCGGCCTCCGCTCGCTCGTCGGACCGGCGTCTGGACGGCATGGACGGTGGGGCCACCAGGGCGTGGCGCTGTCCGATCAACTCGTCCGGCGCATACCCGCAGATGGCCGCGTAGGCCGGGTTGACGGTCTCAAAGATGCCGTCGGCGTCGACGACGCAGGCGCCGACCGGGGCCTGCTCGATCAACGCGCGCAGACGGGCCTCGTTGCCGCGCAGATGCTCCTCCGTCGCGGCCAACTGCCGGCGCATCCACTCCATGCTCTCGCCGAGCTGCATGAACTCTCGCGCGCCCGCCACCGCCACCGGGCCTGTCAGGTTGCCGCCGCCGATGGCGCGAGCCGCGCGGCCGAGCGCGCGGAGCGGCTGGATGACCGCGCGGCCGGATTGCCAGCCCAGCAGCAGTCCCAGGCCGATCGCGGCGGCGAAGATGAGGCTGAAGAGAGCGTCCAGCCTGGATACAGCGGCGAGGCTGCGCCGGAGTTCTGTTTGCCGGTCCCGATTCAGCACGTCGAGCACGCGCGCGGTCGCCGCGCGATAGCGGTCGAACAGCGTCTTGCCGCCACGTTGCTGGCCCAGCAACGTGGCCGAGCCGGCCGGCCGCCGGCGCAGGATGCTTTGTGCCCATCGCTCCCACGCGGCGCCGGCCCGCAGCTGTCCCGCGGCCAGGACCCGCGCGTCGGGCTGGTCGTCAAGGAGCAGGGCCATGGTCCGGCGTAGCGAGGGCACGGCGAGCCGCGCGGCGGTGTAGGGCTGCAAGAACTCGGACTGACGGGTCAGCAGGTAGCCCCGCACACCCGTTTCCTCGTCGTCGTGCAGCTTGATGTCCTCTTGCACCACACTGGTCAGGGTGTCGACGGCGCCGACCGTGTGGACGTAGCTCGCGCGCAACATGCCGACGCCCGCGAGGGCGACGCACCACGCCACGCCGAGCAAGGCCGCCACGGTGATCGTGCCCGTTGAGAGGCGAACGGTGATGCTACGCCCCATGATCGTCTCGCTGCCCCATGCGCTCTGCCTCCTCGCGGCTGCCCCAGGCCTGGTGGGACAGATCGATGCGGTTTCTCTACTGGTGGGTTTCTTGCTCCGTTATCGGCGCACCCGCGCCACGCCACAATAGTCAAAATGGGGGGGAACAGGCAACCTGAAGAAGAACGGGAACGGATGCGGCGCGTAACGCATCCTCTCACTCGCGCCGCTTCTCCAGCATCGAATCGTCCGAATAGAAGGCCAGGCTCCGGGGCACGCCGGGGTGTGCCTGCGCGACCTCCTCGTCCAACTCGATGCCGAGGCCGGGGCCGCACGGTATGCGCACCCGGCCGTCGACGACCTCGATCGGGGAATAGGCGAGGCTGTCTTTCCAGGGGGCGTCGAGCGGCGCGAACATCTCCTGGATTTGCACGTTGGGCATCGCGGCGACGGCCTGCAGCGTCGCCGCGGTGGAGATGGGCCCGGCGGCGTTGTGGGCCGCGACGCCGACGTTGTAGGCCTCGGCTTGCGCGGCGATGCGGCGCAGCTCCAGGATGCCGCCCACGTGGATCACGTCGGGCTGGATCAGCGGGACGAGCCGCGCCTCCAGCAGGTCCTGATACTCCCGCCGCGCGTACAGCCGCTCGCCCAGCGCCAGCGGAATGCTCGTCTGGCGCGCCAACTGCACCAGGGCTCGCGCGTCCTGCGGCTGCAGGATTTCCTCGACGAAGAAGGGGTCGTAGGGTTCGAGCGCGCGCAGCAGATGCCGGGCGCTCAGCAGGCCGAAGCGGCCGTGGGCGTCCAGCGCCACCCGCACGTCGGGACCCACGGCCTCGCGCACCGCCGCCACGATCGCGACCGCGCGCCGCAGTTCGCCCGTCGTCTGCGCGAACGAGGCGTGCCCGAAAGGATCGAACTTGAGCGCCCGGTAGCCCTGCCGCACCGGGACGGCCGCCGTGGCCGCGAAGTCGGCAGGTGAGCGCGCCCCGAAGTACCAGGCGTTCGAGTACGCCTCGACCTCGTCCCATAGCCTGCCCCCCAGCAGCGTGTGGACCGGCACGCCCAGCGACTTGCCCAGGATGTCCCACATGGCCATCTCCAGGCCGCCCATGGCGCTGCGCAAGACGGGGCCGTCCATCCAGAAGGAGTCGCGCGTCATCGTGCGCAGGTGCTCCTCGATGCGCCGCGGGTCGCGCCCGACCAGCTCGCGCGCATAGTCCGCGACGGCGCCCTGCACGGCCGATTCCTTGCCTTCCAGGGTGCATTCGCCCCAGCCCACCAGCCCCTCGTCGGTGACCATTTTGACGAAGACGAAGTTGCGGTAGTAGCCGTCGACGAAGATGGTCTGAATGTCCGCGATCAGCATGCGCCGCCTCCCCCCTTGTCGTCCCCGTCGACCGCGCCGTCCCCTCGCCGCGCCGCATACCTTGTACCTCTTATGCCATGCGACTTATGCGACCGCCACGTCGCGCTGCTCGCCCGTCGCGGCGCGCAGGCGCGCGCGGGCGGCGTCGCGGGCGGTCATGCGGCGCGCCAGCGTCTGGATCGAGAGGGCGACCAGGATCACCGCCCCCTTGAGCAGCCCGTAGTAGGCGTCGCTCAGTCCCAGGCTGCTCAACCCGTTGTTGAGGATCGCGACGAACGCAACGCCGGCCAGCGTCTTGAGCATGCTGCCCTCGCCGTCCGCCGGCCGGGCGCCGCCCACGATGACCGCGATGATCGCGTCCAACTCCAGCCTGGTCGCCGCCAGCGGCTGGGCCGACGCGGTCTGGCTGACCGAGATGACCGCCCCCACCGCGATGGCCAGGCCCATCAGGGCGAAGATGAGCAACACCTGCCGGGCGGTGTCGATGCCGGCCCGGCGCGCGCTCTGCACATCCCCGCCGATGGCGAACGTGTAGAGGCCGAAGCGCGTCCTGGACAGCAGATACCAGCCGCCGGCAAAGGCGGCCGCGACGATGGCGATGGGGGGCGACACGCCGCCCACGGAGGCCGTATCCATCGCCGTCACGAACGGCCCCGTGATGGGCACCGAGTTGGCTCCAGGCAGCCCGGTGGCCAGACCGCGCGCCCACACGTAGGCGGCCAGGGTCACGATCACCGAGTTGATGCCCATGGTCACCACGAGCAGGCCGTGCGCGACGCCGACCAGCAGCGCCACGGCCGTCCCCACCAGGATCGCCAGGGCCAGGTTGCAGGTTGTGCAGCGCGTTGTTGGCCAGACCGATGACCACGCCGACGAGCGCGATCATGGCGCCGGGGGACAGGTCGATCATGCCCGCGATCACGGCGAAGGTCATGGCCACGGAGACGACGGCCAGCGGCGCGTTCTGCTCCAGCGCCGTGACCAGGGTCCCGAGCGTGAGCCACGCCGGGTCCAGGATGCCGACGACGGCCACGAGGACCGCGCTGAGCGCGAACAGCCCGTACAGGTCGGCCGCGGCGGTGAACGCCGGCAGCAGCCCCGCCCCTTTCCTCTTCCTCATCGTTCTCATCGCGTGCGCCCCCGGCGCGCCAGGTGGTCGAGGATGACGGCGGCCAGGATGACCAGCCCGGAGACCGCCTGCTCGTAGTAGGCCGACACGCCCTTCAGCGTCAGGTAGTTGGCGATCATGCCCACGATCAGGGCTCCTAGCAGCGTTTTCTCGACGCGGCCCACCCCGCCGGACAGGCTCAGGCCGCCGACCAGCACCGCCGTCACGGCGTTGAACTCCATGCCCGCGCCGACGTTGGGGCTCACAATGCCCAGCTGCGCGATGGCGAGCAGCCCGCCGATCCCCGCGCACAACCCGGCGAACGCGTAGGCCGCCACCAGCACCCGCGTGACCGGCGGGCCGGTGAGGCGCGCCGCGGCCGGGTTGCCTCCCAGCGCGTAGATGTAGCGCCCGAACGGGGTGCGCGCCAGCACGAGCGCGGCCGCCGCGTAGAGCAGGACCATGATCACGCCCATCACCGGCAGGAAGGCGACGCGTCCCGCGGCCATGGCGAAGAAGAGCGGGTCGGAGACCATGATCCACGAGTTGTTGGCCCAGTGTTACGGAAGCTGTCACCAGCCGCAATCCGCGCACTCACAGGCAGTCGCTGTTGAACAGCTAGGTGCGTGACCTTGCGTCTAGCGCGACCGTGCCAACGCTCCGGTCAGGGAATGATGGGGACGAGAAGGCGGGCCTGGTGTTGTGGTCCCCAGTGCAGGGTGCATCGGCCTTGCGGGCCTTTCTGGTAGGCGGCCGGGAATTGTCCGCTGAGCGGGTTGCGTGGCCATAGCCAGCATCCAGCGACGACCAGCCGCAGCGTCTCCCCTGCCTTGAAGAAGGTGGCAGACGGGCCGAGGGCTATGTCAGCCGGGACGACCTGTCCCGGCGCCAGCGGCTGACGGTGGCTGAAGGTGGGTCGTGGGTCGAACGGCTGGGAGCCCTGCGCGTCGAGGGCCCGCAGCGAGGCTTTCAGCCAGCCGGTTGTGATGCGGTCGCGGCCGAATCCATAGGACCCCTCGAAGGGGATGTAGGTGTGTCCGCGCCATTTCTCCACACCGGCGAAGAGGTCGAGGTCGTCGGCGTCGTGCGCTTCCACCCAGAGCCGCAGGGCCATCGGCCCGGTTATTTCGGTGTCCGCTGTGATGGCCCAGTCCCAGCACGCGCCCCGCGACCGCAGGTCGAAGGTGATCTGGCCAACCGCTGATGGTGGCGCGATGGCGAGCCCGGCCGCGGTCAGGTAGAGCGGCCGCCATGCGGTGCGCTCGAGCGGCCAGCTGTCCTCCTCCCGCACGCTGGTGATGACGTCGCGGCTTTCTCGGACTTCGAGCCGGACCCGCGGTGGCGCGGGGACAGCGTGGCCGCGCAGGTACCGGTCGAAGAACCGGAGTTGTGCAACGCGGGCGTCGGGGGAGTAGAAGGTGGCCCACTTGCCGCCGCGATGGGTATAGAGGAACCGGTCGGTGCTAGAGATGCCTGCCCAGCCGCGGAATGAGCCGCGACTGTGCAGGTTGTTATCGGAGAAGCTGCCGCAGATCAGCGCGGGCACGGTGATGTTGTCCAGGGCCGGGACCAGTCCGCGCCACCACTCATCGCGCAGCGGGTGGCGGCGCTGTTGCTCGATCAGGTTGTCGCGCTGCCGCACCCGCCGCAGGCTGCGGCTCCACAACCTAGCGAAGCCGTCCTCGCGGATGCCGCCCGGTCGCAGTAGGTCGCGGTAGGCGTCGGTGAATCCTTCCCAGGGGCAGATGGCTTTCAGGCTGGGCGGCCGCAGGGCCGCCGCCTTCCACTGCGCGATCGCCAGGTAGGACACGCCGAGCATGCCGACGGCGCCGCTGCTCCAGGGCTGCGCCGCGGCCCACTCGATCAGGTCATAGACATCCTCGCCTTCCTGATCGGAAAAGAAGCTGGCCGCGCCCTCCGAGGCGCCGGCCCCGCGCAGATCACAGTTGACCACCGCGTAGCCGTGGGTCGCCCACCAGGCCGGGTCGGGCGCCTCCCACCCCGTCAGGGACGAAAAGCGCACCGGGCCCGTCTGCCGCAGCACCCGGTACAGCAGGGACACCCGGTACCCGCGGCCGCGCCGCTCCGGCAGGTTGTCCTTGCCGTACGGGTGCGCCGACAGCAGGACCGGGAACCGCCCGGCGCCGGCCGGCAAGACGACGTTCACCCGCAAGGTCGCGCCGTCGCGCACGACCACCGGAAGGTCGTGCAGCACAGACAGCGATCCCGCAGGGGGGTCGTACACACGCACGGGCGGGCGCAGCAGCGCCGGCAGCCGGCACAACCCATACCACATAGCCCCCGGCCGGCGCCAGGGCCGGTCCAGCCGCGTCATGCTTGCCTGCCTGCGCACACTCCACCTTCCCTTGCGAGCCCGCTTATGGTCCGCTAGTCCCTGACCGCGAACCGCCTCATGGCGCTCGGTCAACCGACCCGGCCCACGTTCCTGGACACCGCACTAGCCACGTTATAGCAGATGCGGCAGGCGCGTTGTCATAGACGGGGCCATCTCAGCTGACACCGTCGGGCGCAGCGCGAGCCACTCCCTTAGGCCCCCGGCTTGCCGCAGCCTGCCGACAGCCCGACGCGCAAAGTGCCGCGTAGTGTTCTGGACTGCGCACTCCGACCGTGTGGATAGGTCTCTTGGCGCCGTCTTGCGCGTGGTGTATGCTCGCCACAGTCCGAAGAGTGCCTCCTCCCGCGCGCCCCGGCTCCCGGCCCAGGTACATGTTCTCCGCCACGGTCAGGTTGGGCAGCAGGCTCAACTCCTGGTAGACGATGCCGATGCCGAGCCGCATGGCGTCGCGCGTGTTGCGGACGGCCACGGGCCGGCCGTCGATACGCACCTCCCCCTCGCTGGCGGCGTAGTCCCCCGCCAGAATCTTGACCAGGGTCGATTTGCCCGCGCCGTTCTGCCCGAGCAGCGCGTGGATCTCGCCGCGCCGCACGGTCAGGTCCACGCCGTCAAGGGCCAGCGTGCCGGGGAAGCGTTTGGTGACCCCGGCCATGCGCAGGATGGGCGTCTCGGCGGCCGCGACGGGCCCCGGCTGTCCCGCCTCCGTGGGGCCTGAGCAAGGGCGCCCGCGACGCCGCCCGCGTCCATGCCCGTGCCCCACAGACCCACCTCAGCCCCCACGTCCCGCCGCCCCTCTCCATGTCTGGCGTTCCCGACGGCGCCCATGGGCGCCGTCGGGACGCGCATGGCTCATACTAACTAATACTGCTTGATGAGCTGGTCCAGGCCCTGGTCGAAGTTAAACGTCTTGATGTTGGCCGACATGGCGTTCTCCATCTTGATGCCGGCGGCGACGTTGGCGGGCGTGACCAGGAAACTGCGCAGGTTGTCGACCGCCGGGTGCGGCTTGCCCCTGGCCAGATTATAGGCCATCTCGCCGAAGCGGAAGCCCGCGTAGATCGGCGCGTAGACGGCAGTGCATTGCAGCTTGCCCTGCTGAATGGCGGTCAGGCCAATGGGGTCGCCGTCCACCGAGGTGAACATGATGGGGCCGACCCGGTTCTCGCGCGCCGCGACGTTGATGGCGGGGACGGTGATGGTGTCGCTGAGGCCATAGACGAGCGCGAGGTTCGGGTAGCGCACCAGCCAGTCCTGCATCACCGCCGCGGCCTTGTCGGGCAGCCAGTCCGTTCCCTGCTGGCTCACGATGGTGACGCCCGCGTGCTTGCGCATCTCGTCGACGAACCCGCCGGTGCGATCCTTGTTGAGCCCCTGGGCCACGATGCCCTGCAGGATCGCGACTTGCCCCTGCGCCTTGCCGTACTTCTTGGTCAGCAGGCCGACCGCGTAGCGGGCGACGAGGGCGCCGGTCTCGCGCTCGTCAAACCCGGACGACATCGTGGCCTTGGGCGAGGCGCTGTAGAGGACGAGCACGGGGATGCCGGCGCGGCGCGCCCTACGACGACGAGCTGGCCGCGCTGCTGGCCTCGGCCGCCGATCCACTCGACCGTGCGCTGCTGCCGTGCGAAGCACATCCTGCCCTATCGCACCACCATCACCCCCTGGTGGCGCCTGCGCGCGCTGTGCGCGGCCGCCAGCGTGTCGCCCAAGGGCGTCCATGCCCTGCGCCACTCCGCCGGCGCCCGCCTGTACGCCGAGACCAGCGGCCTTGAATCGACCGCCCGCCATCTCGGCCATAGCACCCTCGAAACCGCCCGCGTCTACGCCAAGTGGAGCGACCGCCGGCTGCGCGACACCGTCGGCGACTGGTAAGAGAGAACGACCCACAAGGTGATGCCTTCGGCCGGGATGATCATGACTCACCGGCTCCGAGATAGTGAGCCACTCCCTTGAGGAACTGGATGCCCCCGAACAGGATGGCGCCCCAGGCCGCGATGTACGTACCCCCTCCCGCCGCCGCCGCATAGGTATAGAGGGTGACGGCGATCCCGCCTCCGCACCACAACCCGCCGACCACCATGTCGCGCTTCCCTCTCGCTATCAGCGCCTGGGCCGCGGATTCCGCACTCGTGTCCTCCAACCGGGTCTCCACCGGCATGAAGCCTATGCGCCCCTCGCCGTCGGCGACCCTGAGCCAGGTGCGTTCATCCCTCACCACCTCGCCCAGGACCCACAAGCTGGCGCCCAGGCCGTACAGAACGAGCACGGCCGAGTCCTCGGACGGTTCGGCTCGGATAGCAGCGTCTCCCGCCAGTTCCACGATGGGACAGCGCTCTATCCTGGTCCCGCTCGGCAGGTAGCCATCGCGCTCGTCCGGCAGCGCGACGGCGATCCACGTCTCGCCTTCGCTGGTCAGTTGATCGGTTATCCACAATTCTTCCCCGCTCGGCAGGTCCGCGATCGCAGCGGAGGTTCGATATGGCTCCGCGTACAGGGTTGCTTGCGCATCGACGAGTCTGGCCATCATACCGCTGGCTCCTCTCTGGCGTTCCCGCCCGCTCATAGTGTCGATAGAGAGCGTGCCGCCCACAGCACACCATTCGACAACAATAATAAGAGGCAGGGCTGTTCGGAGCAATAGCCCCTTATATATGAGGCAATGCGCCTCCTTGCGTCAGCCCCTGGCCACCCGCTACTATTGACCTAGACCAAGCGCGCTCCAGACAAAGGAGGGTTCCTGCTATGACACCCTATATCTGTACCACCTGTGGGACGCAATTCGCTCCGCGGGAGGGGCCGCCCAATCTGTCCATGTCCGTGACCCAGTCGGCGTCGATCCGATCACCGCGGTTCGCCTGCAGACACAGACACACTCCGCTCACCCTACGTCAAAGCTCCCTAGACGTCTTTGTGACGTTGTCCACGTGTTCGATGGAGCGGCGAATATCCCATTCGTGGTGATAGGCGTCGTGCGTGTTAGTGCGCACGACATCGAGGACAGTCTGCTCGCCCCGTTCAACATGGATCAAGACGACCCGCTCCTGCATGGCAAGTGCAACGGCCTCGATCCAGTTGTCGACGGCATGGCGGAGTGACCAAAGAGCCCCCGCGATTGGGACGCGGTCATAGGCGCGGGCGCGCGCCAGGAGATTATCGTCGTATCCGGTGACGCTTCTTGCGCCACCGAGCGCACCGCCCGCGAGGCGTTCCGCCCAGATGCGCAGGTTGTCGGTGACGTGACATACGTAGGCCCCTACGGACCAGCCGAGGTCGGGGTGGCGCTGTGAGCCGTCACGGTTGCCCACCAATGCAGCGTAGCGAGCCGGGATTGCCGTCATTAGCGATAGAGCATCGTCGGGTGAGACGGACCAGTCGTAGCCGCACTCCCGACATGGGTTGCCGTATAGGCCCTGCCCCCAGTTCATCATGAGTCTCCTTACGGTGAAGATGGGTAGGGAGCGGCGTGACGCGACTAAGTAGGTGGTGAGCGTCACCAGTTGGGTATCGGTCGGCTGTTGCCCTGTGGCCTGCACAGTTGTCACGGTACAAACACCCCTTTCTACCACTGTTGCCCAGGACCGCTACCCCTTCACGCCGGTCATGGTAATACCCTCGATGAAGTCAGGCTTCCGCCCGGCGGAGCCACGCGTACAGGTCATCGACATCGTGCTTGCGCACGAGCGTGTAGGCGATCAACGGGGGCCGCGGGTCTGCCGTCTGGGCCGCTTGGCGCAGGTGCGTGTGGTTGCGGGCCAAGAACCGTTCCAGGCTGTCCGTCACATTCTTTAAGAGATGGAATCGCTCGGCGACCTGGACCGCGTGCGGCGCACCCTCACACGATCTCGGACGGGGACGGAGAGTGGCGCTCCTCTGCCCGCACCCGCGCGGCTTCATCCGCCACCGTTGGGACCGCGGAGCGCGCCACCCACTCTGCCTGACGAGCGTTGACGGCCGGGCGAGCGGGGCGGGGCAGGCGCAGCAACAGACGGCGCAGCCAGTTATGCATGGTGGTCACGGCGCATCGGCCCACACGTCCGGATCATCGGATAAAAGCTCTTGTATCCTCGCGGGCACGGGTTCTGCCGGCCCATAGGCGTCTTTGATCTAGCTCCAGTCGATATCGTGCCCATGCCCGCTGAGAAAATAGACGCACGAGGTATAGGCGCTGCCGCCCGTGCGCGCAATGGCGGAGGGAAACCCCGGCCGCAAAACCCCGGCCGCAGCATGTAGCCTACAATCGTCTTGACCACGGCCGGCGTCAGCACCGCGCAGGGACGCGGCGACGCGGCATGCCGCGTCGCCGCGGGAGCAGCCGTCGGCGCGACAAGGCCGGTCAGGCCAAGGCCAAGAACGGAGAGAAAAACGGGGAGCGTGCGTGTCAAGGGCCGCCGTCTCGTCGTCATGATCGTCGCTTATCTTTCCCGCCCGTCTAAAGCGGCGCGGCCTCTGCCGGAACACAAACCACGTCGGCTACCGTACCGTGCTGCTCAAGCCAACGGTTGGCACAAGGATAGCATAAAAGGGCTCACAGACCCAGCGCGTCGTCATGGCGGGGCCGCTCCCCGACGAGCCGCCCATCGACGAACCGGAAGAAATCAGGCTTGCATCCCCATCGCCGCGCCCTCACTCCGTCTCGCGTCTCGCGTCTCGCGTCTCGCGTCTCGCGATACGTGTATCATGTCTGTGTCGCGTCGCGCTGGCGCGAGCAACCCCTGAGGAGGATCCTTGCGATGGCGTACCTCGGCATCATGGCGACCACGTTTGCCCGTCCGACCCTTGACGCCGTCCTCGATGCGGCGGTCTCCTCCGGGGTGCGCGGCCTGCAGTTCGATCTTGCCTGTGCCGGAGAACCCACCCTGCCCGCGCACATCGACGCGGCCCTCTGCGACCGCATTCGCCGCGCCTTCGCGACACGCAACCTGACCATGGCCGCGCTCTCGGGGACCTTCAACATGATCCATCCGGAGCCCGGCGAGCGCGCGGAAGGACTGCGCCGCCTGCGCATGCTACTCGACGCCTGTGGGGCACTCGGCGCCCTGGTCGTCACGCTGTGTACGGGGACCCGCGATGCCCACAACATGTGGCGCCGCCATCCGGACAATGACACACCGGACGCCTGGACGGACCTCGTCGCCAGCGTGCGCAGGGCTGAGGCGGCCGGGGTGACTCTGGCTGTCGAGCCGGAAGTGGCCAACGTCGTCGACTCGGCCCGGAAGGCGCGCCGGTTGTTCGACGAGATGGGGTCGCCGCGGCTGAAGGTAGTGATGGACGGAGCGAATATCTTCCATAGCGACGAGTTGCCCCGCATGCAAGAGATGCTGGACGAGGCGTTCGCCCTGCTCGGTCCCGACATCGCAGTGGCGCACGCCAAGGACCTCGACCATGATGGCGAAGCGGGACACCTCCCGGCCGGCCACGGCGTCCTGGATTACTCGCTGTACCTGGCGCTGCTGCGGCGCAGTGGCTTCACGGAGGCGGTCGTCCTGCACGGCCTGGAGGAAGACGATGTGCCGGCGTGCGTGGCCTTCGTGCGCGACGCCGCTCCGGCGGGGTGGTGGTCCGACACGGCGTCGGGCGGTTGATGGGCCACGCTCTCGCCCCCGCAAGCCGTCTTCTCACCGGCGCCGGTCTCGACCGGGGCCGCGCCTTGTCGATGAGAGAGGAGAGTGACGACATGAAAATCACGGACCTCAAGTGCGCCGCCCTGGGCGCCAACCTGGTCGTGCGCGTCGTGACGGACGAGGGCATCAGCGGCTACGGCGAGATCGAGGCGTACAAGGCCTATCTCAAGCCACAGGTGCTCGACTACAAACCATACATCGTCGGGGACGATCCCACGGATGTCGAGCGCGTGATGCTCAAGATCCGCCATCGCGGGGCGTTCAAGCCCTGGGGCAGCGCCGTGAGCGCGATCGACATGGCGCTGTGGGACATTGCCGGTAAGGCCGCGGGCCTACCGGTGTATAAGTTGCTGGGGGGAAAGGTCCGCGACCGGGTACGCGTCTACAACGGGGCCGTGCGTTTTCCGCTGGCCGGCCACTCCCCGGCCGCTTATGCGGAGAACATGGCGCGGATGAAGGAGTCCGGGGAAGGGTTCACCATTATCAAGCAGGGCATCGGCTTCCATGGCGCCATGGCGCGCGAGGTTCCTGCTTTCTCGTATGGGGATCTGGGCAGCGGCGGCCACGGGACCTACGATCGTGGCCTGGTGACCGAGCGCGGCCTCCAGCACGTGATCGCCTGCGTCGAGGCGATGAAGAGCGTGCTGGGCGACGCCGTTGGCCTCGCGCTGGACTGCGGCCCGGGGTGGACGGTCCCCGACGCTATCCGCCTGGCGCGGGCGCTGGAACCGCTGCACGTGCTGTGGCTCGAAGACCTGATCACGGGAGATTACACGCCCTACGTGAATGCGGACGTGTACCGTGAGGTCACCCGCAGCACGTCGACGCCGATTCATACGGGTGAGCAGGTCTATCTGCGCCAGAACTTCAAACCGTTGATCGAGGGTCACGCCGTCAACATCATCGGCCCCGACCCGTGCGATGTCGGCGGTCTGGCCGAGTTGAAATGGGTGGCCGAATACGCGGACCTGCACGGCCTGATGGTGGCGCCGCACGGGACCGCCGACGGCCTCCTCGGGCTCGCCGCGCTTGTCCACGTCTGCGCCGCCTTGCCGCGCAACTACATCGCCTTCGAGTACCCAATCGGCGAGCCCGCCTGGTGGTACGACATCGTCGACGGGCTGCCGGACCCCATCGTCAAGGAGGGGTTCATCGACGTGTGGGACCGTCCCGGCCTCGGGGTGGAATTCAATGTCCCCGCGGCGCGAAGACATTTGATGGACGAGGATCGCTCCTTCTTCGACTAGCCCGGACGCCACCGCCTTCCCTCTCGCGCTGCCCTCCGACACCGCAGCGACCACCAGGAGGTGAGCGCCTCGTTCACAGGCGGTGACCAAGCGACCGCCGAGAGCACTGCTGCCCGCTCGCACAGTAGTCAACGGAATGGCGTGGACCCGGCGGCGGGACTGGCCGGCGATCAACGTCGGCACATAGATGCCGGCGATCAGGATCGCCGCGCCGACCAGATGGCTGTCGTGCAGGTACCGCTCCTGCTATGCTCTGACTCCTGACGCACCCCTCCCTGGCGGTCATCACGCGTTCATACTGGCTGGCTTATAGTGAAGCTAGCGCGACGAGACACACCGTGCTCCGCATCTCTGGTCAGCCTATGCTTCCCTCGTACAGACGGTATCAGCCCATGACCTCCTGGTACGGACGGTAGAGGATCTGTGATAGTTCGTTCAACGGCTCGCCTCGACTCTGGCCATCGCGGGGCACGGCCGCACGTCCGCCACCTCATCCGTGCGGCGGCGCATCTCGCGCTCCTCCTCGGCTTCGACGAGCTGTACGAGCTCGGGCGCGGCCTGATCCCGGTCGACCGCGCCGTGGCCCTGCGCGATGGGCTCGCCGTCGTCGCGCTCGAGAAACGGTGGCGCCTCTTCGACGAGTGGCGCGCGCAGGCGTTCGTGCTGCGCCCGGCGCCCTGGGCGGTCGACCCGCTGACCCTCGCTCATCACACCCTGATCCCGCTCCTGGACGGTGTCTACCTGTATGGCCACTTCGCGGGCACGCTCGTGTTCCTGATCTGGCTCTTCCTGCGCCGTCCCCAGCACTTCGCGCGGGTGCGCGACATCTTCTGCGTGGCCACGGGCCTGACCCTGCTCATCTACCTCGTCTTCCCGATGATGCCGCCGCGCTTGATGGGCGCGCGGATGGGCCTGCCGCGCGGCGACCACCTGCGCGATCTGGTGGCGCCCCTGCTCGACGGCGCCGCCCAGCACGCCCAGATCGGCTACAATCCCTACGCGGCGATGCCGAGCTTGCACATCGTATGGGCGCTGATCGTCGGCGCCACGCTGGTCGTGGCCGGGCGGCGCCGCGCGCCGCGGCTGCTCGGCGTGCTCTATCCCGCCCTGATGCTGGTCACGGTGGCGGTGACGGGCAACCACCTGCTGCTGGACGCGGTCGGCGGGGCGCTCGTCGTGGCGGCGGCGACCGGCATCATGCGGCTCCTGCCGGCGTTCCTCGCTCCTCGTCGCGCAGACGCAGCAGGATGAACGACAGGAGACCCACGGGGAGGAGGACAGCGACGAGCGTCGGCCGTTCCCCGAACGGGTGGATGGTCGTCGTGGTGAGCAGGCCCGCCAGGGTCAAGGCCCCGACGAGCAGTCCGTTGAGGAGCTATGATGGACCCATAGGATTGGACAGTAGAGAGGGGGCAAAAAAGGTGTAGACTCAACGCCATGAGAAAGCATCACCTGTTGTGGACCTGCCTGGACACAGCGTGTCGTGGTTCCGGGACCAAGGGATCAAGGGAGGCGCCGTTGGGACGTGCTGAGGTTGAAACCGAAACGCCGCTGCGAGGACGCCATCACACTTGTCCGTCGTGACACGGTGGGGCCGCACGTCGGTCCGCGCGCGCCTGCTCAAAGAAGGCCGTCGCCGCCGCCGTGTCGCGCGTGTCGCTCAGGTAGACGTCGATCACCTGGCCGTACTCGTCGATGGCGCGGTAGGCGTAGACCCAGCGGTCTCTTCCTCCCAACTCCTCCCCTCTTGAGGGGGATCTATCATCGGATGATACAGCGCACTCGGCTAGCACAGGCATCCGTTTCGCATGTCGCCGCGTTGGGTGGGCAGTTGTTACTCGTGTTTCCGGATGACGGTTTCTTGACCGACCATCTCGACAACCGGCGCCCCGTCCTGTTCCGCCCATACGCCGCACGCGCCGCCGCCCTGGCTCTCATCGAGCTCCAGGGGCGTCCCATCCATGCGGAGCGCCGGATGGTAAAACTGCGCCACCTGTTCGGCGACGCCTTCGATGTAGTGGCCAATGAGCGCACGGCGAAAGCGATCCGTGGTGCGGTTGGGATAGCTGCCGTGGACGAGTGAGCCGTCGAAGAACAGCATATCACCGGGGTCCATCCGCACCGGATGCGCGTCCTGTCCCGCCGGCAAGGGGACCGTCACGTCGGTGAAGCTAACCGTGGTATCGGCCTTTTCCGTGCAGAGGAGGGGCCAGTGATGGCTGCCCGGAACAACCTGCATGCTGCCGTTGGCTTCGTCGCAGTGATCGAGGGCCATCCACGCCGCGATGCACGTACCGGGCCGGGCGCGCAGGTAGAAGTTATCCTGGTGGAGCGCCTGTCCCCGGGCGCCGGGCGGCTTGAAATACAGCATCGTTTGCACGGCATACGGTTCGCGGCCAAGCAACCCCGTCAGACACGTGTTGAGGCGGTCGTCCAGCAGCCAGCGCAACGTGACGTCATCCCACCGATGCATGTGGATCATGCGCGGGTAGCGCTTGAGCGGATCGGCGCTGGTCATATCCGCGCCGGCCAGATCGCCGGGATACGAGCCGCGGCGGCGCAACGTCATGTAGTGCGCGCGATAGTACGCCACTTCATCCGGACTAAACAATCCCCTGACGACGACATACCCATTCTCCCGGTAAAATTCTTTGAGGTCGTCCGTCACTGGCGCCTTGTCTTCTGTCACCATGGTTCCCTCCTCGATCACGATCGTTACACGGATAGCTAACTCTACTCTACCGTCAATTCATCCCGCGTGCCAGGGACAATCGACGCGCTTGTGCGCGCTTTTGACGCACATCGACATCATGCGCTCATTCGTTACACCGGACACCCATCGCGTGCATTCCCTCGACGCGCCATTCGTCTCGCTCCGGGCAGGGGTGGGCAGGGGGCACGCGCTGTGGCCCCCTGTCCTCACGTCCCGTCTAGCGCAGGAACGCCTCGCGCAGCCCGCCGTCGACGGCCACGATCTGGCCGGTCGTCTGGCGCAAGCGGTCGCCGAGCAGCAGGACAATGGCCTCCGCCTGGTCCGCCGGCGTGATCGGGCGCTTGAGCAGCGTGCGGTCGGCGTAGAAGCGCGCCAGCTTCGCGGTCAATGCCGCGGTCGGCTCGTCGTCCGTGTACGTGATGCCATACTTGGCCAGCGAGGCGATCACGCGCTCGCGCGGGAACATGGCGCTGCCCTCCACCACCGTCGCGGGGGCCACGCCGTTCACGCGCGCCAGCGGCGCCAGCTCGATCGCCAGCTCGCGCACCAGGTGGTTGGCCGCCGCCTTGCTCGTGTCGTAGGCCAGGCTGCCCGTCTTGGCGACCGCCGCGTTGGCCGACGTGGTGATGACCAGGGCCGCCGGCAGGCCCTGCGCCCGCCAGACCCGCGCCGCCTCGTCGGCCACCAGGTACGGCCCGGTCACGTTGACCGCGTACGTCGTCGCCCACTTGTCGTCGGGGATGTGCCCCGAGGTGTCGGGCGAGACGAAGACGCCCGCGGTGACCGCGACGGCGTCGAGGCCGCCGTAGGCTAGCATCACCCGCTCCAGCAGCGCGCGGACGCTCGCGCGGTCCGTGATGTCGGCGGCCAACCCAACCGCCGGGCCGCAGCCCGAGAGGCCGCTGCCGGCCACGCCAATGCCCACGCCGTGCCGATCTGTGATCGCCCCCGCCGTCGCCCGCGCCCCGGCCTCGTCCCGGTCGGCGCACACGACATGCGCGCCCTCCCCGGCCAGCCGCAACGCGACCTCACGGCCGATGCCGCTCCCCGCTCCGACCACCGCGACGATGCGCCGCGCCAGCTCTTTCTCCGCCGGCATGCGCCGCAGCTTGGCCTCCTCGAGCAGCCAGTACTCGATGTCGAAAGCCTCCTGGAGGGGCAGGGCGGTATAGGCGTCGACGGCCTCGGCGCCGCGCATCACCTCGACCGCGCAGGTGTAGAACTCGGCCGTCACGCGCGACTCGCTCTTGTCCTTGCCCCAGGCGATCAGGCCCAGGCCCGGGATCAGGATGACCGTCGGGTTGGGGTCGCGCATGGCGGGCGAGTCCGCGTGCCTGTGCGCGTCGTAGTAGGCGGCGTAGTCGCGGCGGTACCCCTCCAGCCCCGCGTCGAGCGTGCCCTTGAGGGCGTCCACGTCCCCCGTCCGGGGGTCCCAGTCGGCATACAGGGGCTTGATCTTGGTGCGCAGAAAGTGGTCGGGGCAGGAGGTGCCCAGCGCGGTCAGGCGCGGGGCGTCGTGGCTATCGACGAAGCGCAGGATGGCGTCGTCCTCCTGCACCGTGCCGACGACGCGCTTCGCCTGGCTCACCCGGCCGCGCAGCCAGGGCAGGATCTCGGCGAAGACGGCGTGCCGATCCGCCTCGTCCAGCGCCGGGTACGTCTGACCGCCAAACGTCTGGCCGCCCCGGTCGCGCTGCTCGATGTAGCGCGCGGCGCGCTCGATCAGCGCCAGCGTGAGCTCGTAGCACTCTTTGTCGTCGTCGGCCCAGTTGATCAGCCCGTGGCCGCCCAGGATCGCGCCCTTCGCGCGCGGGTGGTCGCGCACAAGCTGCTCGAGTTTGAGCCCCAGGTCGAAGCCGGGGCGCTGCCACGGCGTCCACACCACCTCGTCGCCGTAGATCTCGCGCGTCAGCCGCTCCGCGTCCCTGGCGGCGGCGATGGCGATCACGGCGTTGGGGTGCATGTGATCGACGTGCTTATAGGGTACAAAGGCGTGCAGCGGGGTATCGATCGACGACGGGCGCGGGTTGAGGTTAAAGGTGCAGTGGCTATAGAGGTCGACGATGGCGTCCTCGATGGGGGTCTTGGGGCCGCGCTCGGGCGCGTGGTGATAGTGCGCTTGCAGCCCGCGCAGCTTGTCCATGTAGAGGGACGAGAAGTTCTCGCGCCGGGCGGTGCGCAGGTCGCCGCCGGAGCCCTTGACCCAGAGCACCTCGACCGCGCCGCCGGTGAGCGGGTCGGCCATGGTGAGCTTGGACGAGGTGTTGCCGCCGCCGGTGTTGGTGATGCGCCCGTCCGCGCCGAGGAGGTTCGAGCGGTACACCAGCCGCTCCACCGGGTCGAGTCCGTCGGCGTAGGCGTCGTCCCAGCCGTAGCGGACGTGCGTAAACTCTGCCTGTTCTGTCGTCGTCATAGTCCTCTCCGATGCTCCCTGTTCGATAGTAGCGTAGACGCGCGCTCGTCCCAGCGGTCGGCGTCGCGCGGCTCGTAGAGCGTGGAGGAGGTGGTGCGGCGCGCCACGTCGCGGACCTCCGCCAGGTCCCCGATCTCGCCCGCCCCCAGTGCCTGCACCAGCACGTTGCCCAACGCCGTCGCTTCGACCGGGCCGGCGCGCACGGGGCGGCGGCAGGCGTCCGCCGTGAGCTGGCAGAGCAATGCGTTGCGCGCGCCGCCGCCCACGACGTGGATGGTCCCCACGTGGACGCCGGCCAGGCGTTCGGCCCGCTCCAGCCTCATCCGGTACGCCAGCGCCAACCCGTCCAGGATCGCGCGAACGAGCGCGATCGGGCGGTCGGCCACGCCGGGGTCCTGCCCCGTGCGCCGGAGCTGGGCCGCGATCGCCGCCGGCATATCGTCCGGGTGCAAGAACTCCGGGTCGTCCACGTCGACGACCACGCCGGGGGATGGGACGGCCGCGGCGCCCGCGGTGAGGTCCTCGTAGCCCCGGTCGTCGCCGCCGCGCGCCCAGGCGCGGCGACACTCCTGCACCAGCCAGAGCCCCATGATGTTGGTCAGGAACCGGTACGTGCCGCCGACGCCGCCTTCGTTGGTGAACCCGGCCAACCGGGCCTCCTCATTAAGGATGGGGTGGTCGAGCTCCAACCCGAGCAGCGACCATGTCCCGGAGCTGATGTAGGCGTGGCCGCCGTGTCCGCCCGCGGCCGTCGTGGCCGTCGTGGTCGGGACGGCGGCGACGGCGCAGGCGGTGTCGTGCGTGGCCGGGAGGATAACGGGCGCCGCCCCGAGGCCGCACTCGGCGCGCACCTCCGCGCGCAATGGGCCGAGCGTCGTGCCCGGCGGGCTCGGAGCCAGCAGCATGCGCGCGGGCACGTCGAGACGCGCGAGCATATCGGCGGCCCAGCGCCCGTCCACGCCCAACATCCCCGTCGAGCTGGCGTTGGTGTATTCCGTGGCCCGCACGCCCGTCAGCCAGTAGTGCAGCAGGTCGGGAATCATCAGGAGGGACTGGGCCAGGTCCAGGGTACGGTCGCCGGCCCGCCGCTGCGCCGCGAGCTGATAGAGCGTGTTGAAGGGCAGCTGGGCGATGCCGGTGCGCGCGTACTGCGCGGCGGGGGAGACGACGCGCGCGACCGCCGCGCACACCCCATCGGTGCGCGCGTCGCGGTAGTGGTAGGGGACGCCCAGCAGGCGCCCGTCGGCGTCGAGGAGCCCGTAGTCGACGGCCCACGCGTCCACGCCGACGCCGGCCAGCCGCGGGCCGTACGCCTGGCCAGCCAGGCGCAGGCCGGCGAGCGCCTCGGCGTAGAGGCGCAGGGGATCCCAGTGCAGCCCATCGGGCGTGCGCACGGGCACGTTCGCGAAGCGGTGCAACTCCTCCAGGCGGACGCGCCCGCCGTCCAGCGTGCCGGCGATCACCCGCCCGCTCTCCGCGCCCAGGTCGATGGCGATGTAGGTGGCCATCGCTCACCAACTCATGGGGCTGCCGCCGATGCGCTCGCTCTCGATCCGCCCCTGGTAGCCGCTCTCGTCGTATGCCCGCAGCGGGTCGGCCGCGCCGCCCATGCTCGCACGGACGCGCGCGAGCAACGGGCGCACGTCGGTCTCGAAGGCGTCCATCAGCAGACGGTGCGCCCCCAGCACATCGCCCCGGCCCTGCGCCGCGCGCAGGGCGGCGCGGTCGACGAGCAGGGCCCTGGCGTAGGCGGCCTGGCAGTTGGTCACCGAGAGCAGCATCGCGGGGATCTTCCGCTCGACGTTGTGGCTCTGGTCGATCAGGTACGCCACGGACCGGGCCGTCGCCGTGAGGTTTGGGTCGGCGTCCTCCTCGGCGGCGGCGAGCTCATTGTAGATGAGGAACAGTTCGAGCGGATTGGTGGTCCCGACGATCAAATCGTCGTCGCCGTACTTGCGGCCGTTGAAGTGGAAGCCGCCCAACCGCCCCTCGTCGAGCAGCGCGGCCACGATCTGCTCGATGTTGACGCCCTGCGCGTGGTGGCCCAGATCCACCAGCACCTGGGCGCGCGGGCCGAGCTTCTGGCAGAGCAGCAGGGCGGCGCCCCAGTCGGGGATGTCGGTGGCGTAGAAGGCCGGCTCGTAAAACTTGTACTCCACGAGCAGGCGCATGCCCTCCCCCAGCGCGGCATAGCACTCCTCCAGCGAGGTGACGAGGCGCCGCCGGCGGTCGCGCAGGTCGTCCTGGCCGGCGTAGTTGGTCCCATCGGCCAGCCAGAGCGAGATGTCGCGCGAGCCGGTCTGGCGGGCGATGGCAATGCACTCCAGCACGTGGTCAACCGCCGCGCGGCGCACCGCCGGATCGGGGTTGGCCAGCGAGCCGAGCTTGTACCGTTCGTCCTGGAACAGGTTGGGGTTGATCGCGCCGATGGCCACGCCGAGCGCGGCGGCATGGTTGCGCAACGCCGCCCAGTCGTCGACGCGGTCCCAGGGGATGTGGAGGGCCACCGAGGGGGCGGCACCGGTGAGGCGATGCACGAGGGCGGCGTCGTCGAGTTTCTCCTCGACGGTACGCGGCACGCCCGGCTGGGGGAACACCTTGAAGCGCGTGCCGCTATTGGCGTAGCCCCAGCTGGGCGTCTCGATGCGCTGCGCCCGCAGGCGCCCCTCCACCTCGCCGAGCGCGCGTCCCTGCGCCGCCAGCAGCGCCTCGATGGGAGCCACTCCACTGTCTACGTCCCTGTCTACGTCGGACCGCTCCATGTCGCGCACCATCATGACCACCCTCCCATGTCCACGGACTATGGCGGGCATCGTCGCCTCCATGCGCGACGACACCGCGCGGACCCATTCTCTATCTCAATCTCTATAGGGGCGTCCCACGATAACCCGCCTATTCCCCGGCCCCTCCACGCCATCTGCAAACTGCCTGCATTGTAGCCCTACCCGCGCGCTGTTGTCAATATAGTGTTGATTGTTGATAATCTCTTAGTGAGAGCGGTGGCCGAGGACGCGCGTGACTCGCGCGCACGTCGTCGCGCGCTACACTGAAGGCACGTCATCATGTGTAGGGCATCTATGCCGAAGCGATGGTGATCCAGTCCTGGGGAGGAGTGTCGATGTTGGCGATCGAGCGGCGGCGCGCGCTGGCGAGCCTATTAGACGAGAACCCCGTCTTGACGGTGGAGGACCTGGCGCGGCGGTTCGACGTCTCGGCGCAGACGATCCGCCGCGACTTCCAGGACCTGGAGCGGCGCGGCCTGATCACGCGCAGTTACGGCGGGGCCGTCGCGCGCTCCGCCGACGTGCTCAGCCCGCTCAGCCGTGAGCGGGCCTTCGGTGCGCGCGAGGGGGAACGGGCGGCTCAGAAGGAGGCCATCGCGCGGTGCGCCCTCGCGCTCGTCGTGCCTGGCTCCACGGTCATCCTCGACGCCTCGACGACCGTGCTCGCGCTCGCCCGCCTGCTCCCGCTGGACATCGAGCTGACCGCCATCGTCAACGCGCTGCCCGTGGCCATGGAGCTCGGCCGCCGGCCCAACGTCGCGACGACGACGCTCGGAGGGGCCATGCGCCACACCTCGCTCTCCTGTGGCGGCCCCATCGCCGAGGCGACGATGCGGCGCCTCTTCGCCGACACGGCCTTCATCTCGGCGCGCGGCCTCTCGCTGCACCGCGGCCTGACCGAGGCCAATCCGGTGGAGGCGGCGCTCAAGGAAATCATGCTGGACAACGCCGCGCGCGCGGTCGCCCTCGTCGACAGCAGCAAATTGGGCCGGACCGCGCTGAGCCTGTTTGCACCGCTAGAGCGCGTCGACACGCTCGTGACCGACGAGGAGGCCGATCCCGCGACCCTCGGCCGGCTGCGCGAGGCCGGCCTGGAGATCCATGTCGCTCCTCTCGCCTGATCGAAGCCGCGGCGACGCCGCCGAGGGCGGCGGTTTCGGACTTCGTCCTGGTTGCGTCCGACTGACGATGAACTACCGCGTGTCATCCAAGGAGGGCGTCGATCGACGGCCGATCGACGACGGCCGCGCGGCGCGCCGGTAGACCAGGATGGTGCGCTCAAACTCTATTACCGTCTCACCGCGCTGATTGTAGCCGCGGGTGCGCACGCGGACGACTCCATTGTCGGGACGGGAAGCGGAAGGACGCACGTCCAGAATTTCCGTCTCGGCGTAGAGGGTATCGCCCGCGAAGACCGGCTTGGGCAGCCGCACCTTGTCCCATCCGAGGTTGGCGACCGCATTCTGACTGATGTCGGCCACGGAGAGCCCGGTGACGATCGCCATGGTTAGCGTGCTGACGACGAGCGGGCGCCCAAACTCCGTGCGCGCGGCATAGTCGGCATTGTAGTGCACTTGATGCGGGTTGCACGTCAGCAGCGTGAACCAGGTGTTATCGGCTTCCGAGACGGTTCGCCCCAAGGGATGCCGGTACACGTCGCCCGCCGTGAAATCCTCCAGGAAATTGCCATCCCAGCTTGCTTTAGCCATCCATGCCTCCCCTTGCCGCCATCGCTGTCGACGCCATCATGTCCACGCCGTCCCCGGAGCGACGGACTCGCTCGCGTCGAGCACACCCCAGGCGCGCGCCTGCTCCACGGAGACATGGCCGAGGGCGACCGCCTGGCGCAGGCGCATGCGGAGATGGCGATCCGTCGCGCGGTCCGCCATGGCGCCGTCGATGATCGTCGCTCCCCGCTCATCCCGGACGGCCGCCTGATAGGCCGCAAGCTTGCGGACGGCCTCGTCGAGGCTCTCCGGGGAGTACATCTGGTCGAACGCGAGGAGCGCCGCGAACAACTGCGCGGGATGGCCGACCCATTTGCCGGTCATACCCATCTGGCACGCATGCAGCGCGTCGCGATAGACCCGCGCGACGCGCGTGAGGAATCGCTCGCGGTTCGCCGCGCGGTCCAGGCCGGGATCGGCGACAGGGTAGTCGAGGGTCATGGCGTCGATGGCTGGCACGCCAACGGCTCCGGCGGCATTGACGACCGCGGCGCGCGCCCAGTCCGCGACCGGATGACGATTGTCGATCGCCGGCAAGCCCAGGTCGGCCGCATAGTCGGCGAGCCCCAGGATGATCGCGCACAACCGCGGCGCGGCCCGTCGCACGATCTCGCCTAGCCGCGCCACGCACCAGCCGGACTCGACCAGCAGCGCCAGTCGGATACGGCCGGGATCGAGGCGGAGGGAGGCTTCGACGTCGTCGAGTGTGGCCATCACCCAATCGACATCCTCGGGACGCTCGATTTTCGGGTAGACGATCCCATCGAGGGCATAGTCGCCGGCGTCCCGTCCCTGTCCGGCGCCCAAAAGGACGTGCACGAGATCCTGTGCCGCGCTAGGCAAACTCAGGCCGCTAGGCCGGTAGAAGCGCAGCGTCCCGGCGCCGTCCGCCCCGCCCCAGTCCGCCTCGCGCAGCAACCGAACCACGGAGTCGCGGCCACGAGCGGCGACGTTGTCTCCCGGCGCTTGCGCGTCCTCCCCATCGAGCACGACGAGCGGCGCGCGCCGCGGCCGCGCCAGGGCCTCCTGAACCGTGTCGGACGGTAGATCGAGGCGGCTGGCCAGCAGGTCGGCCGAGATAGCATAGCGGTCGAGCAGGCGCCGCACCGGCTCCGTCCCGCCCTCGATGGCCTTGCGCGCTTTCGATTCGTCATCCCCCGGGGTCGTGAAGTGAGCCTGTTGACGCCGGTACCGCAGCGGGAGGCTTGCATGATGGGGTTGGAGGACGCCCAGCAGATCAGCGCGTCTCCGCTCGGCCCGTTCCAGGACCGCGGACGGAGACACGTCGTCTCGCCCCAGCGATCCGGACTCGCGGGTTATCTCGTCGTTCATTGTTGGCTCTCGCCGTCCACGCGGTCATTACGGTCGTTCACAGCCGCTTCCCTCGCTCTTCCGATCTTCTCGCTCTCGGACATGCGACGGACGGCCGCGCACGGGTACGGCGTCGGAAAGGAAACTGGAAACGTTCCCTGTCATCATAGGCAGCGGCCGCTCCTCTGTCAAGAGGGTGGCGTCCGAGTGGGTGCATCTTGACATTGTGGAATCTGACCTGCGACTGCGGTCGCATGGCAAACGACGGACACTGCGGTGTCAGAACGGGACCAGGGACAGTGTCGGGGCGGACCACCCCCGACCGCAGTCGGCGTCGGTTTGCCATGCGACCGCAGTCGCAGGCCCTGTTCAGCGGCATCCCACTATGTCGAGGTGCATCCCGTCCGGGCGCTCGATCCGCTTGACAGGGCGTCCTGGCCGGTGCTATACATAGAAACGTATCTGGAAACGTTATTTTGCAGCCGCCCGTCCACGTGTGACGGGAGCGCACAGTGGCAGCCGCCGGCCCTGGCGTCGGCGCTCGCGCGGTGGTGGGAGCCGGGGCCTCCTCGATCTCCCGTCAGCCGATGGAGTTTCTCATTATGACGGCACAATCACCGCCTCCGCTCGCGGGCATCCGTATCGTGGCGGTCGAGCAATACGGGGCGGGTCCGTACGCCACGCTCTACCTGGCCGATATGGGCGCCGACATCATCAAGATCGAGGACCCCGGCGCGGGGGGCGACATCGGACGCTACGTCCCGCCCGGCCAGTCGGGGACGGATAGCCTGTTCTTCGACACCTTCAACCGGAGCAAGCGCAGCCTCGCGCTGGACCTCAAGACTCCGGGCGGGCGCCGCGTCTTCGAGCGTCTCGTCGGACGGTCGCACGCGGTGTTCAATAACCTGCGCGGCGACCTACCGGAACGCATGGGCCTGACGTACGAGACACTGGGGCGCATCAATCCCGCCGTCGTGTGCGCCTCGCTCTCCGCGTACGGTCGCACCGGGGAGCGGCGGGCCTATCCCGGATATGATGCCCTGGTGCAGGCCGAAGCCGGTTGGGCGTCCCTGACGGGTGATCCGGACGGGCCGCCGGTGAAGAGCGGCCTCTCGCTCGCGGATTACGCCACGGGGCTGACGGCCGCGTTGGGTCTCATGATCGCCCTCTTCGACGCGCAACGCACGGGCCGTGGGCGAGACATGGATACCTCTCTGTACGATGTCGCCCTGGCGCTCCTGACCTATCCGGCGACCTGGCGCCTCACGAGCGGCATCGAGACCGCGCGTGAGCCGCTGTCGGGCCACCCGAGCATGGTGCCCTTCCAGTTCTTTGCGACCGCCGACGGATACCTCGCGGTAGCCTGCCCCAAGGAAAAGTTTTTCCGGCTCCTGGTCGAGGCCATCGATCTCCCTGACCTGGCCGCCGACCCTCGCTTCGACGGGTTCGCGGCGCGGCGCGAGCACCGAGCCGCGCTCATCTCCTTGCTCGGCGACCGCTTCCTCTCGCAGTCGACCGCTTTCTGGATCGAACGGCTGCGCGGGCGGGTTCCCTGCGCCCCGGTCCGCTCTCTTGCCGACGCGCTGGACGAAGGCGAGTTGGTCGAGCGAGGCATGCTCGCGTCCTATGCCCACCCCACGTTCGGTCAGGTCCGGGCGATCGGGACGCCGTTCGCGCTGTCCGGCTTCGAGCCCTCGTATCGCGCCGGTCCGGCGTTCGACGGAGATCGACCGGACATCCTGGCTGAGCTGGACTATACGCCGGATGAGATCGCCGACCTCGCCGCCACGGGCGCCTTCGGGAGTCATGAATCGACATAGCATCCCTCCCTCCCATCCACCATCAGTGCATGAGTTAAGGCCGTTGCAATTAATCGTTAAGGCAATAGGAGGGGGACCCAGCGCATCAACTCGTCCACGATGAGCTCGTGGCCGCGGCGATTAGGATGGTTGGGCCAGGAGAGCAGGTCGGCGAGGTCCCCTCCCTGCTCGACGTAGCGGCCGAACGCGGCGAACGGGTCCGCCAGGCCCACATCGGCGTCACGAGCCAGGTCCCGAATCAGCCGCGCATGCTGGGCGAGGGCGTTGTCGCGGGGCGCGCCGGGTGTTTCGCCCGGTGTTTCATCCCTGGCGTCCCACGTTGGCGTCAACAGGAGCACCGCTGCCCCGGCCGCACGGGCCTGTTCGATCATCGTGGACCAGGCGGCGCGGGCGCGGTCGAGGCCCAGGCCTCGGTCGTTCAACCCATAGTCAATCGTGACGAGGTCCGGACGCAACGAGAGCACATCGGCGGCGAAGCGAGCCGCTCCGCTCTCCGCGTGTTCCCCGCCGATGGCGGTCGTGATCACGTTGAAGAGCGCCCACGGGAATCGCTCTTTCAGCCGCCGATGCCACAGATGAGGGTAGGCGGAGAAGGTATCGACGCGGGGGGTCGCAAAATAGCCCGCCGGGACGCTGTGGCCATGGCAGGCAATGGTGAGTATGCGGTTGTCCGGCCACTGACGCAGGGCATCCAGGGTGAAGCCCCGCAGATAGGAGGCGCGTTCGGCCATCCGGTCCGTCCTCTCAACCGTTACTATCGACGCTCGCGTCCACCCGACCGTGCGCGGCGACGAGACCCGCGCTACCGATACGGGCGATGCGGGGGTCGGCCGCGTCGCCCGGCCAGGGAAGGACATAAGGAATACCGGGCAAGAGGTCGAACGCGTTATCGGGCGCGTCGGCGTCCCCTTCGATGTCCAGGCACACGCCCCAGACGAACCTGTCCGCGACGAATAGGGCCTCGTCGCGCGCGCGGCGCACGTCGATCCTTGCCTCGTGGAACGCAAGATCCTTGAAGCGGGCGAGGAAGAGCCGATGCTGGGCGATCGGGGCGTCATCGTGCAGGAGGACGGCGAAGGCTCCGGCCCGCGCCAGCCCCGCGCGCTCCCACTCCGCGCGGTCGATCGTTCCCAGGGACGTCGAGGCGTTGGCCGGCAAGGTCACTGTATGGCGCTCGTCCCAGGGATAGGCGCCCGACAGCGCGAACAGCCCGAAGCGCACCTCCCCCGTCCAGTCGCGCGGGGTATCGTTCACCCCGAAGACCCACACCCCTTCCTCCTCCGCGGCTACCACGACCGTGACCGGCGCGTTGGCGCGGCGCACCGGATGGAACGCCAGCTTCTTCCGGAGGTAGTAGTCCACGATGGTCCAGCCGTGCGTCACCGGCCAGGAGTCGTTGTACATCCAGAACACGGCCGACGCGCTGCTGAACATGCGGCGGCGGTAGTTGGCGATGTACTCCGTGAGGGCCTCGGCCTGCAGTAAGGCGCTGGCCACCGCGTAGTCGTCCAGGCTCATCTCCCGTGGCTCGCGCCCCAGCCAGTCGCGCACTGCCTGGTAGGTAATCGGCGTGGTGGGATGCCAGTAGTTGACGCTATTGTCGTGGTGTTCCCAGGAGGGAGAGCGCGGGTAGCGATCAGGCGCGGGCAGAAACTGGCGCAGGGTCGCCAGGGGCGAGGCGCCCAGGAACCCTCCCTCGTTGGGCAGGCGGTCCACGAAGGTGCGGTAGGCCCAAAAATTGGTACCACGCCCCTTCGGCATGCCCACGTCCCAGGGATGTTGGTCTCCGAGTAGGGGGCTGTTCGGCGCTTGGTGGTCCGGCGAGTAGGGGGAACTGGGCCAGTAGGGGCGGGTGCCGTCCTCCTGTTGCATGATCAGCGGGAACACATGGTGATAGAGCGCATAGTCCGGCAGAGCCTTGCCCGTGCGGTCATACCCCCACTCCCACGCGCCCCATTCCTGCTCGTTGTTGCCGCACCAGAGGATGAGGGACGGATGCGCGGCGAACTCGCGCACCGCCCAGGTCACTTCCGTTCGCACCTCCGCCAGGAAGGCCGGATCGTCGCTCGGATAGCGCGTGCAGGCAAAGGGCAAATCATGCCAGACCAGCAGCCCCGCCGCGTCGCAACGATCGAGCAGGTCGTGGCCGGCGTAGGTCCCGCCTCCCCAGATGCGCAGGAGATTGAAGTTAGCGTCGCAGGCCAGGTCGACCAACGCGGCCAATCGGTCGCCGGTCACCTGGCTGGGGATCATGTCCGGCGGTACCCAGTTGCCGCCCTTGCAAAAGATCGGCCGCCCATTCACCTCGACGATGCAGTAGCGGCCGGCGACCGGGTGCGGGTCCTGCGCGAGGCGCACTCGCCGGATGCCCGTGCGCCGCGCGCAACGATCCAGGACGGCGCCGTTGCGCTCCAGCGCCGCCTCGACCGTATACAACGCCGGGGTCCCGTGCCCGCGCGGCCACCACAACCGAGGGCCGTCGACCTCCACGGTAGCGACGACGCGGTTCTGGCCGGGGGCGAGCAGGACGGACACCCTACTTTCACGACCGGTCTCGGCGATGCGTACCACCATCGTGTGCTCGATCTCCGGCCCCGGATTGTGCGGGAACGCGCGGACCTCGATCGTGCCGCGCGTGAGGTCGTCGGTGACGGTGGACAGGACGGTCACCGTCTCGAGCCAGGGCTGGTCGGCGATCTCCAGGCGCACGGGGCCGGTGATGCCGACGTTGAGCAGGCGGGGATGCCAATCCCACCCGGTCTGGTACTGTCCCTTGCGCAGCCAATGTCGCTTCGTCAGGTACGTGAACAACTCCGGGGTGTAGTCGGCCCCGGCGCGATCGGCGACGTAGGCCAGGCCGCTCTCCACCGCCACGGCGATCAGATTGCGCCCCGCGCACAGCTTGCCGGCTACCTCCAGGCGACAGGGCCGGTGCGCGTTAGCGTGGCGGCCGACCTCCTCGCCGTTCAGGTAGATGATCGCCTGGTAATCGAGCCCCTCGAACACCAACCACGCGGGAGGGCCGAGATCCGCCTCGTCCAGCTCAAATTCTCGCCGATAGAGCCACCACTGCTCCTCGACCCAGCGGGCGGCCAGGGTATTCAAGCCCACATTGACATCCGGCAGCATGCCCTGCTCCTGCAAAACCTGGTGTATCTCGCCAGGTACGGACATGGGTCTATAGCGTCCCTCATCGGTCTCCCAGTCGCTCAGGTACGCCAGTGTGCCGTGCATCCCCTCGGTATGGGTCGCCAGCCAGACGCCGCCAAGGTCGATCTGTCGTCGCATCCCCGTCCTTCCCGTCCTTTCGTTGCGCTCGTGGCGCCTCGGCCACGTTCATTTGCTAGCCTCCGGGCCTGATATCACAACCGTGGGGCGTAACGGCGAGGTGAGCTAATCGCCGACGCGCCGTTGGCCGTCGGAGGTTGCGACACGTGGCGCGTAGCGTTCGAGGGCCAACGCGATCACACCAAACTGATCGCAGAGCAACCCTTCGTACCCTGACGGCGCGCCATCCCAGGAGCGCCAGTCGACGCCGCTCCCGCAGCCGCCGAACGCCGTGCCGTCGCCGAGGCTCTCGCACATGCCCTCCAGGAGGCGATCAGCCTCGGCGCGCATACCCACGCGATAGAGCGCGCGCACGAAATGGCGCGCCTGAGACAGGGTTGCGCCGCCGTTCTGATAGCTCCCCATGGGCAGGCCGTGCTGCGGCGCGGCCATATCCGCGTCGGGGATCGGCCACAGGTTTCCGGGCAGGCCCAGACGATAGTCGCGGAACTCCGTCCGCTCCAATTCCGCCCACAGACGCTCCATGACGGTCCGCGCCCACTGATCGTCGATCAGGCCAGCGCGGATGGCGGCGCCGTTGACGAACAGGAACCCGTAGTCGTGCAGCTTGTCCTCCTTGCAGCGCCAGCCGGCCAGCCATCCCGTGGCGACGTTGTAGAACGTAGGGCTATAGCTCCGGTAGAGACGGTCCCCCCAGTCCGCCAGGCCCGCGGCCAACGTCGGTTGGCCCAGCCGCGGGACGATCTCAGACAGGATGCGGAGCGCATCGTACAGGAGAGCATTGCTAAAGGCGTCTTTCCAACCGAAGGAGATGACATCGTACCAGCAGGTGCTCCACTCATGGCTACCGGTGACGCCGAGCCGCCAGGGGCTCTCGATCAGGCCGTCGCCGTCGAGATCCCGCGCGCGCATCCGTCCGATCTCTCGCTCGATGGCGGGACGGTAACGTGCCAGCCACCCGGCGTCGCCCGCAGCTCGAAGATACAACGCGAGGCCCAGCAACGAGGCCGTGCCGGTCATGAGGTATTCATCCTCATATAGGTAGGGACCGCGAGAGGTCCGCCCACTGGCATAGCCAGGGCCGCCGTCGAGCCAGCGTTCGATCGAGTCGCGCAGCAGACCGACCGCTGGGAGATCGGGAACAATGGCGCCCAGGCGCGTGGTCACGTCGCCCCAGAGGTCCATGCAGATCGGGGCGTGCATGGAGTTGCCGTTGTTGGTCATGGTCGCCGTATCCGGGCGGTAGGTCAGGGCCGTGAGCGTGGAGCGCCGTAGCGCGCGCTCCACGGCCGCGGGCGCGGTCGATTCGACCGCGACCGGTGAATCGCGGACCACCGCCAGCTCGATGGTGGCGCTGTGCCGTCCGGCCGGCAGCACGTAGTCCCCCTCGGGCCGCGGCTCTTCCCCGATCTTCAACTCGCCCGTCGTGGTGGTGAGGGGGCGAATCGAATCCGACCGCCAGCGGGCCGCGCCGTCACTCAGGCTCACGCGCAGGGTCCCGTGTCCCGGCGCGTGCACCAGGACGGGCAGCGCCATCAGGCCGGTTTCTCCCTCACGCATGATGCGGCCCAGCGCCGTGGTCGGCGCGACCCGGCTATCGAAGGCCAGGCGCCAGGCGCTACTGGCGCGGGCGCGCAAGGGGCGCTCGGCCTGTCGCTCGGCGCGCAAGACCAGTCGATCTTCCCACACCTCCCACTGCAACCGGTAGCGGAGACCTCCCTCGCCGAGTTGCACGTCGTAGCTCACGACATTGCCCGCCACCCGCGTCGCGCCGGCGACGGTACCCGGCAGAAAGCCGACGGTCGGACGATGGCCTACCAGATGCAGGCATATGCCCTGCGCGAAGTAGTCGCGGGTAGCGTCGTGTTGCCCGGCGGAGAGGACGGACTCGACGCGAAGCAGGTTCCTGTGGGTCCGGCCGAGCCCTTCATCGTCGAGGGCCAAATAGGAGAACGCCGCGCGTCGCAGCCGGAAGCCTACCTCCAGGAAACGGGTACGGTAGCGTATCTCCGGTCCCACGCGCGCCGCGGTCACGCCGCTCGGCAGGCCGTCCAGGTCGCAGCCGTCCAGCCGCCAGGGAGACGCCTGCGCCGCTGGCAGCGGCTCCGGTGACCCTGACGGCGCGCTACCCTCCAGGAGACACCCATCGGCGAGAATGTTCCAGGATGGCCACCACTCGTCGATGCCGCACCGTCGCGCCTCGAGCGACACGGCGGTGGTCTCGATGGCAGGCAGATCGAACCACAGAGGCGTCGTCTCGTCGCGCGGGCGCGGCAGATCCTGTTCCTCGCGGACGACGCGCCAGGCGTCGCCTTGCCAGGCCCGCAGCCGAAAGGCCGTGATCCAGTCGACCTCGCGGACGCTGCCGCACTTGAAGTAGCCGCTGCCCAAACGCAGGCCGACGCGGCGCGGGGCGATGGGCAGCGGGACGTGCAGATCGCGACTGTGGACGATGCGGCGCGTCGGCGCATCGTCCTCCCCGGCCAGCGGCACCGTCCACAGCGCACGGTTCGCCGCCTCGGGTGTGGCGAAGAGGTCGATCATGGTATCCTCCCAGTCGTCCCAGTCGTTTATGCGATGAGCCAGGGCGCGTCCATCCGGACGGAGCCGCAGGCCGTGGACATGTTCACGCGCACGCCCGTCGTCCTCGCCCCGGCTGGAGGCAGGTCGTAGACCCGCAGCAACCTCTAGGGCGCCGAGAACGACGCATCGTCCACAAGAATGTAGTCATAGGCCGGGGAGTTCGACTCAAAGGCGACTGTCGCTTGCTGCGTGGTGTCCACTGTAGCATTGCACGAGACCTGCTGCCAGGCGCCCACACCGGTCACGGGGATAGTGGTCCGGCACAGCAGGTTGCCGCCTGGCGCGTCGTACACGCTCATTTGCTGTAGCGACTGGCCGCCGGTCGACTGCACCCAGGCACTGGCCGTGTAGGTATGCCCAGTGCTGAGGCCGGGCACGGTCTGGTAGGCCGATACCGAGTAGGGAACCGAAGCCCACTCCGCCAAGCTCCAGCCGCCGGTATGCTGCTGATTTGCTGTATTGTCCGCGTAGGCAGCGTTGGCAGGTCCATAATTGGAGTACACTTGCCAATTCGGCGACAGGCTGCCTGTCTCAAACCCGCAGTTCTGCAGCAGATTGTTGGAGACGCCGCAGGTGACGGGGTTCAGCGACGAATAGACGACGAACGAATTCGCGGGTACCATGTCCGAGAAGGAGCCGTTGCTCATGCTGAGGGCCTCGTCGTAGCTTTCAAGGTTCCCAGACGGCTGGCTGGACGAGTTGATGGTGTAGCGATACATCGTCTCAGTGGGCGAGGCGCCGGAGTACGAGAAGCTCACCGGCTCGGCACTAGAGTTCCAGTTCATCACCAGGACGGTGTCGTGACCGTTCTGATCATTCAGGGCCGCGACGCCCAGGTTGGCGCACCCGCAGGAGTTGGCGTACACCTTGGAGTTGGCAGCGGTATGCGCGGTGATGTTGGAGTACGCGTAGTAGGATAGGCGCGGCGCATAGCTGGAGTCCTTGTATCCCCATAAACCCCATTTGCCGCCATCAAGGGTTCCGCTGTCCGAGGTCGGTGGTGTGGCGGTCATACAGGGAGCACCTCCGCAGTACCACTGATCGCCCGCCGTCCACAGCGACGCTGCCGCGTACCCGCGATTGAGCGCTTCAATAGCCCATTGTGCGTTCAAATCCCAGCGGATGGCGGTTCCTTCGGCTCCCGGGAAGGTTCCGTTGCCGAACTCGGTCAACCATACTTGCTTGCCCGATCCCGAGGCAGCGTTAATGGCGGCACTGGCGTCGCTGTCGAAAGGCGCCTGGCTGTTCTGGTAGTCGTGGACATCATACAAGCCCAGCAGCGGATTGAGCGTACCATCTTGCCTGGCCGCAGTGATGTCTGTATCCCCGCCTGGAAAGTACATGTCCGGCCCGAAGAACGTCACGTTGGACCGGATGCCCGCGGCCGTCAAAGTGCTATCCAGGTCACTGTAGGGCGTATCCAGGGCGCTTACCGAGAGTTGCTCCTGGTTGCCTAGCTCGTTCGGCCCGCCCACCCAACGGATGTTGCTGAAGCTGTAGCCCGACCCATCTGTACCGTACAGATGCTTGAGCAGATCGGTTACCGCCTGCGCCCACTCACTGTCCTGGGTAGTCGTGGTCGGCCAGTACGAGACGGGGTTATGACTGACGCCATCGCCAGTCGTGTAATTGCTCATCCAGGTAGGTATTTCCCATATGGTAAGCAGCACCTTGGCGCCGTTGTTCTTGAGCGTCTGCAAGTCCGTATACAGCCCTGTCATAGCATTGCTATTCCAGGTGTAGGTTCCCTGCGTGGCCTCATACCAGTGGATGTCGATGAACTTGCGGACCCAGGGCAACTTCATTGCTTGCAGACGCGGCGCGATAAAGTTGTTGTAATCCGCGGGGACCACCGGTGCGCCACTCGCAGAGTTGCCGAGCCACATCCAGTTAGTATCATCCTGGACGCCGAAGCCCTGAAAGTTCCCGTTTGCGGTGAGCGTGGCGCCCGTATTGATCGTGACGCTGTATTGCGCTTGTACCGGTGTGGTCGGCGCCGCCACAGCGATGAGTCCACACCACAGTGCAAACAGCACCAGTAGGCGTGTCGCCCTGCGGCGAAGAGTATGCTGTCCCGATGGCCTCTGTACCGCAACGTGATACAAGAAGTGCGGTCGTGTCCAGCGCAGTGAATGCATTGTACGCCTCCTTGCATAGGGCAGGCTCCCTCTGCTGGGGAGCCTGCCCTGGTTTCTGGCTGACGCCACGCATGGGCGTCGGACACTCTTACTTCACGTACTTACTCAGATCAACCTTGTTCTTCTGAGCCCAGGCGTCGACCCCAGGTCCGACGATGTTATCCCACTGGCTGAAGAAGTCTTGCTCCTGCGTGCTGCCGTCGATGTAGCTCTGCACCAGGCGCAGGCATTGCGTCGATACCTGCACCCCCATCAGTTGATTGAACACGCCGTCGGCCGAGAGCGGCGCCTTGGCCGTCGGTATGAGCGACTTCAACTGCGGATCACTGGGCTGGGCGCCCTTGATCGACGGGATGAACGCGCCGAGGTCGTTGACGATCTTGGCGCAGTTTTGCGGCGTGGTGATGTATTGCAGCCAATCCAGCACCCAATACAACTGGTCCGTGGACATCGCGTGGTTGGCCTTCGGAGTCGTCACGTAGTACTGGAAGGCGGCGAAGGGACCGCCCACCACGCCGACGGTGGAGACGTTGTGCGAATAGGGGGTGGTGGCCGTGGTGACCGTCGGCACGGGGAAGACGCCGAACTTGCCCTCGAACCCCAGCGCTTTCAAGGTCGGATATTGCCAACTCCCTTCCCACATCATTGCGACCTTCCCGCTGGTGAAGAGTTGCGTCTCCGATGGTCCCGTATTTCCAGCGGTTGGAGCGCCCGCCTGCAGCGTCGCGGCGCCCGGTTCCCAGTACTGCGACCACTCTTTGAGTAAGGTCCAGATCGCGCGGTAGCGCGGGTTCTTCGTCGTATAGAGGCCGCGTTTGACGCCCACGGCATAGGGCAGCGCGCCGAACGGGGGCGCGGATCCATCGACATCGAGGCTGCGCATCTCGGGGGCGAAGAACTGCGTCTGGCCAATCTGCTCCCACCAGCCGACCTGCAGGGCGATAGAGAGTGGGAAAGCCATCGGCGTAAAGCCGGCGGCCTTCAGCCGCTTGCAGACGGTCAGCAGGTCGGCGAAGGTGCGGGGCAGCGTGGCGATGCCTGCTTTGCTGAACATCGCCTTATTGTAGTAGTAGGTCGTCGCGACGTAGTCGCCGTCGATGGCGAAGAGTTGCCCCTGAGGGCCGCGGATCGAGGCGAGCGTGGCCGGATCGAACAGGTCGATCCAGTGCTTGTTTCCCGCGACGTAGCGATTGGGCTGCTGGAGATAGGGGCGCAGGTCATAGAAGACGCCGGCCGGGAAAGTACCGCCGTTCACGTTGGCGATCTGAGCCCAGGTGATATCGGGCGCCGTGCCCCCGGCGGCTTCCGTCGTCAGGTAGCTGAACACGCCTTCCTGACCGCTGCCGGACCCGAGGTTGGCCGGTAAGAACTCGATGGTCACGTTGGGGTGCAGCTTCTGGTAGGCGGAGCGCACAGTGGCCAGGGCGGTCGCCGGATGCGGGTTCGCCGTCGTCGGCTGTACTGGCGTGTAGCTCTGCGCGTACATGCGGATGTGGGCCGGCGCCGTGCTAGCGGCGTCCACCACCCGTGGGGCCAGTGACGCCAGGGCGGGCGCCGCGGCGAGGCCGAGGCCGGCCACCGTCCCCGCCTCCAGCAGCCGGCGGCGGCTGATGTGGGGCGACGACGGTTGCTCCGTTGCGATCCGTTCGGTTGAATCTGTCACAGTCATCTCTCCTTCTATCGACGACGATTTTTTAGCAGTGGCTTTGAGAGTCCACGTAGAGAGCGCGACGACCTATTGGTTGGCTCACCTCCTTCTCGATAAAGTTCGCACAGTGGATGACGGTCTCCGTCATGGCCCGTGTGTCGGGCTCACAGCTTGAGAGAGCCGCTTGTCATCCCGGCGATGTACAGGCGCATCGTCAACACGATGAGCACAATGACGGGTAGGGTGGCCAGCACATAGCCGGCGAAGACATCGCCTGTCTGCTGGACCAGGCCGAAGCTCGACGTATATTGAGCGATGCCGGCCGAGATCGTATACCGCGATCCGTCTTGCAGCACCAGGGTCGGCCACAGATAGTCCCCCCAGACGCCAAGCGCGTTAATAATGGCCATTGCGCCTAGGATAGGCGCCGACAGCGGCACGGCGATGCGCGCGAAAATGCCCCACTCGCTCGCCCCATCGACGCGCGCCGCCTCGAACATCTCGTCCGGCAAGGCGGCGAAGAAGGACCGCAGCACGAACACCGTCAATGCCTGGCCGCCCGCGACATAGGGAAGGATCAACGCCCACCAGGTATTGAACAGGTTGAGGGCCTTCATCTCGAGGAACAACGGAATCAGCGTCAAGATGCTGGGGATCATCAGCAGGCCGAGGAAGAGGAGGAACAGCGCCTCGCGGCCCGGAAAGCGGAACCGCGCAAAGGCAAAGGCCCCCAAAGACGCCAGGATGAGAGTGACCGCGACGCTCACGGCCCCAACCACGATGGTGTTGAACAGATACCCGCTGATGCCGTTCCAGGCGGCCGCATAGTTGTCCACGCGCCAGGGCATGGGCAAGGCGAAAACATCGCGGGCGAACTGCGGCGCATCCTTGAACGAATTCTCGACCACGAACGCGAGGGGGAAATACGTCGCCCCGAGGATGATCAGCAGGATGAGGTGCAACGGCCAATCATGGCGCAGACGTTTAACCACCATTGTGCTCAGCCTCCTTTCCCGGTCAACGGCTGGGTTCGCGCCGCGCCGGCGCCGGTGCTGTCCCGCCCAACGCGCAGCAGCAGGAGCGTCAGCGCAAGGATAGCCAGGAAGATCATCGTGCCAATGGCCATACCCAGGCCAAACTCGTCGTACGAGAAGGCGGACATATACATCTCCAGTCCGGGTACCATCGTGGCGACGCCCGGTCCTCCATTGGTCAGGACAAGGACCAGCACGAAGTTCTGGAGCGCCGCGATCAAAGTGAGCACGATCACCAGGCGGAACTGCCCGGCGATCAAGGGCAGGTCCAGGTAGCGCAGGCGTTGCCAGATCGAATGGCCATCCAGGCGGAAGGCGTCCAGAATCTCCTGCGGGATCGTTTGCAGCCCCGCCAGATAGATCAAGAAGCTCAAGCCCGACACCCAGGGGAACCCTATGGCCACGATACAATAGATAGCGATGGAAGGATCGGCCAGCCACAGGCGCTGCCACGCGCTTAGGTGGAGCGCGCCCAGGAGGTTATCCAGCAAGCCGAGCTGGGGAGCGAAGATATAGGCCCAGATCTCGACGTTGACGATGAACGGGATCACCATCGGGATGACCAGCAGCGGCTTATAGACCGCGGCCGCCCGCCGGCTCCTGAGATTGAAGATCAGTTCCGCGCCGAGGAGCGGCATGGTGACGGCGATGATGATACTGCCGCACGACAGGATAGCGATGTTCCGCACCTCGAGCCCGAAGTTCGGGTTGGACAGATAGGTTTGGAAGTTGCGCAGGCCGACAAAGACCGGATCGTTGAAGCCATCCCAGGAGAAAAAGGAGAAATATAGCGCGCGAATCGCGGGATAATACGAGAAGGCCAGGATCATCACCAGGCTTGGCGCGAGCATCAGCCCGGCCGTGCGCAGCATTCTCCACGAACTGTGTCGCCTTCCGCGAGGCCGTACCTCCGCCACGCGGCCTCTACGTCCCGCGGCCACTCTGACCTTTATCATGGAGGCGGTATCCTTATCGCTATCACGTCGTTGCTCAACGGGTTGCCCTGGCGACCGCACAATCTGTCCGATAAACATGTCCAATGACAGCGGTTGCGGTGGGAATCGTTTCCGGTGACGATGCCTACTATAGCAAGGGGGTCATGCGTTGTCAAGTGCGCGCCTGGCGTGGCAGGACCATTTCATTGTCGATTACGGATGCGTAGGGGCGTCGCGCATTCGCCCTTACAGGCACGAGGGGACGTATGCACAATACCCCTACCACGTTGGTGGCCCCTGCCGACTGAGTCTATGTCAGCAAATACGCTTTTTGGGTTGCATGAAGGAATCATCCCATCCCTCAATCTTGAGGGGTATATGCTGCCAATAATATTTCAGGTCATCACGCTGCCATCCCGCATAGATGTCCTCCCACGTAAGCCCGCAATGGGGCTTAAGAGAACGTGCTTCGATCGCCTCATCTATCGGTTGATAACGGACATCCAAGGACAATCGAATCTGATCCTTAACGACCGCGGGCAGGGCGCGATGGATAGTAAAGGCGGGAAACGCGAGGACATCCCCCGCTTGATAGTCGATTTCTGCCCAATCCGGCGGGTCTGTCGGGCAAAGCTGCGCGGCGAGCCCTCCAGCCCCTCGCGTTGTTTGGACGGGCACATAGCCGAGATGATGTGAGGCGCGTAACACTGTCAGTCCCCCCATTGGTCGCGGACAATCCCCAAGCGGGATCCAGCCTGTCCACGTCCCTGACGTGCCTTGAATGAAGGGGTAATCCTGGTGCAGCGGCGTGGGAACCATCGCCGGATGAGACGTGATCATGCGTGCAATATGACGGGCGTGTACCAGGACCTGCTTGTCGAAAAGGCGCTCGAAGAATGCAAGTAGCGTCGGATGGTGCGGCAAACGATGCACACTCTCGAGTTTCTGCACGGCGTCATACATGGCACGGGTTACGCCAATGTCGGTTCGCATGTCGCTTTCAGGAATCGTGACGTAGGCTTCTCTCCGCAGTAATCCGCCTAATTCATCCTGTCCGGGCTGAAGCCACCCATGCTGTTCGACGACTCTAAGGACATCTGCACGCACAGCACGTATATCGTCAGTTGGGATAAGCTTTCTAAAGAACAGATAACCGTCTTCCGCCGCGCGTGCCCGTAGTGCGTCACCGCTGTCGAGTAGCTCTGTCGAATCAATTAATTGGATAGGCATTGTGATCTCCTTTCTATGTCCCTAAGTTTAAGTTCGCATAGGCACCGCTGCTGACGCGTACACGACTCACCCTCTCCCGGCGTCGTCCAGGGCCATGTAGTTGTCGATCGCATGGGCGATTCCGGGGTAGGGGCGTATTGCATACGCCCAGGGCGCGTATGCAATACGCCCCTACCCCGGTCCAGCTGTCCTGCCCCGAGAACTACATGGCCCTGCGGCACCGTCCGTCAGGCTTGACGCTACAGAGGCGGCGCCCGATCCCGTGATGAGCCAAGCGCTCCACATCGCCTCCACCGACACGGGAAGACAGAGCTGTACATCCAGAGCGATCCTTGTTGGCTGGCTCGTCGTCGCCAGGGAGCATTGGAAGGTGATCCAGCTCCAGCCGCCCGCCTGTTCGTGCCAGCGGACCGGCGTGGTGGTGATCGGGACCTTACGTCCGGCGAGCGTGGCCCGCAGCCCAATGATGTCGAAAAGCGCGTGGTGATGCCAGTAGACGCCGGCACGGGACATCTGAGCGACGACGATCAACGTGGATGGCGCAGCGATGACGGGTAGATCCAATATGCCCGCCAGGCGCCGGAGCTCCAACTCTCGGTCGCGCGGATCGCTGTGCATCAAACTCTGCCGAAAGGAGTGCTCCGTGTCCACGTACTGGGCCCGTCCCGTGATGGCGCGTCGCGCAAGCCAGCGCGTGGCCGGATCGAGGGCGCCATCGGCATCCCAGTTGAGCGCCTCGCGCACGGTTTCTGTCAGCGGGCAGGCCACCCGCCGGCTGCGCTCATCGTGCGTCGATACGACGGGGAAGCCGACGCTCTCGCCAACTGTCGCCGGGTCGATGTGCAGCATGACAACCTGGAAAGGCGCGAGGGTCAGCGTCAGCGCGTCGCCCATGGCGAGGTTCTGCCCGTGCGCGCCGCCGGGCGACTGTCCGTGTGGGTGCACGTACCGGGCAACGTACCGTTGTGTGGCGTCCCCGTGCAGCGGCGCGACCTCCTGCCCCAGACGTAGGGTGACGGAATGCTCGGCGAAGCTCGGGTTGTGAATGGCGACCATGCCACGCACGCCATCGGCGTGCGCATAACCGTACGGCTCCCCACTCCACGGGCTGGCAAGGATACGCGTGGTCCGCGCGAGGAGACTGCCATGGTCGCGCGCCCAGGCGGACATGCGGGTCAGGAAATCGACATCCTGCTCGTCGAAGAGCATGATGTCGCCCCACAGTTGCAGCAGCATGCTCCCGCGCGCCAGGTCCATGACCCAGGCGTCCTGCCAGCCCTCGCTCTTCATCCAACTCCCCCATCGGGTGTCGCTGATCCAGACGCCGAGGCTGTCCTGCGAGGGCAACGGGATGCGATCCCACGCGTGGTCGGCCCCCTGGTCGAGACTGATCGTCACGGACTGGCGTAGCAGGACACTCGGCGCATCGGCCGGTGTGGCCGCCTCCATGTGGATGCCATGTTCGTAGAGCGTCTCGCCGTGCAGCAGCCACCAGGGGGAGCGCGCGCCCCAGTACCAGATGATCATGACCTCGTCGTTACACTCGCGCACGCGGGTCAGCGTGTCGATCAACGCATCCATGATGGGTTCGGACGAGTACTTGCCCGGCAAATGCCCATGGTTGGGGTTGTTGCATTCCCAGCGATGCCCATCCATCTTGAAACCGCGGACGCCGTTGTGCCGCACGTGGTGCAGCAAGGCCTCTCGAAAGACGGTACGATACGGGTCGGCGGCCAGGCACAGCTCCGGGCTGTCCATGGGGCTGAGTTCCTCCGTGTCCTCACCCACGACGCGGGATGGCAGCATCCGCGAGGGGGCCAGGCGCTGGGCGGCAACAGCGGGCCGGAAAGCGGCAGGCCCATAGGAGGGCGACATCCAGAGCATGGGTTTCATGCCCACGTCGCGGATGCGCGCGAAGACCGTCGCCGGACCGCTGGGGAAATTGTGGGGGTCGAAGTCCGTGAGATCCCCGACCGGATCGCTCCAGCCAGCGTCGATATCGTAGTAGTCGAAGGCGATGCCGCGCGCCCGGAGCCCCTGCAGGTGATCCAGGTTGTCCAGGAGTAGCCGCTCGGTGACGTCCGTGGGCTCGCTGCCGGCGAAGTCGTAGATGCCGTAGGGGGAGTAGAGCGAAAGGACCTCCCGCCGCCGCCGGCCCTGCCGCTCCAGGTACCGTACGAAGCTTTGCTGCCCTTCTCCCGCCGGGCCCACCCCCAGGACCGCAATCTTACCCTCGTACCGATCGCCCGGGTGCAGCACTCTTCCTGGCAGGAGCCTCAAAGACACCTCTCCCCGCTGTCCCTGGGCCAGACCGGCCGGATGCCGCAGCCCGCAGAACACCTCCCCGCCGAGGATGCAGATCTCGCCCCATCCGCCGTCCGACACATCAGCCGTGCTGGCTAGACGATGGACGTCGACCTCCAGCAAGGTGCGGGTGCGGTCGCCCGTGTTGCGCACGCACACCTGCTTATGCAACACCGGTTCATCCGGGGTCACCCAATACCGTACCTCCAGGGTCGTCCCCACGCCGTCCGTCAGCTCAAGGGACACATCAACCCTGCCAGGGAGCTCTTCCCGAGTATGGGAAACGAGCCGGACGTCGGATACATCGTCATAGGGCTCGCCGACGGTGACAAGCTGATCGGACAGGGACGTGCCGACCGAATAGCGCTCCAGGTCGGTGTGGACCATGCGCGGTGACCGCCGGTCCAGGCCGCGCGTCTGGATCGCGAGCGCGTTCCGCCCTCCGAATCGTAGTGCGCGATAGGCCGCGTCGTCGGGACGCAGCACATACCGGGGCGCCGGGTGCCACCGCGCGGTTCCGGGCTCCGCATGACCAATCGCAGTCCCGTTCAGATAGACCCAGTAGGCTAACCAGTCCTGGTCGTCGCAACCGCCTAGCACGAATGATATGGGCTGTCCTCGCGCATCCTCCGGGAGCGCGAACGTCTGCCGATACCAGGCGTACCCCGGGTATATGACGGTCTGATAGCCCACGGACCCGATGGGAAACTCATTCAGGGCGCCGACCGTCAGCCAATCGCTCACGTCGACCTCGGGGGCGTGCAGACCCCGGCGATACCCTTCATCCTCCTCGTAGCTCACAACATCTGCCGACCCCAACCGAAAGGACCATTCCACCAGGTCGATGCGCTCCCCGGCTCCCGAGAAGCGCGCGGCGCAATCACCCATGTCGCGGAAGGCAAAATGTTGCCCGGTGAGTCTATTGGTCAGGGTGGCGAGATGGGCGTTCGTCCCGGCCAGATCCAGAGTCCCCGCGATCATATCGTTGCCGAGCGTCAGGAGATCCCGCTCCTGGGAAAGGTACATGGCCATCGTTCGTCGAACCTCCACTTGAGCGACTTGAAGGCAGGTACGCCACGGGCGACTACCCTTTGACGGCCCCGGCGGTCAGGCCGCCCACGAACTGACGTTGCATCACGACAAAGAGCGCAATAGGGGGCAGTGTGATGAGGATCAACGTCGCGAAGATGTATTCGGTCTGGTCCCCGAACTGCCCGATAAAGGGCACAATGGCCAGCGGTACCGTGCGCATCGCATCCTGGGTCATAAACAGGAGCGCCAGCAGGAATTCGTTCCAGGAGTTGACCGACTGAAAAATAGCCACCGTGACGAGCGCCGGCTTGCTCAAAGGAAGTACGATCGAGACGAAGGTACGCAACAGCGAGGCGCCGTCGATACGGGCGGCTTCCTCCATCTCACGCGGCACCGAATCAAAGTAGTTTTTCAGCAGCAAGATGGCAAACGGTATACCGAAACCGACGTAGGGAAAGACGAGCGCGCCATAGGTATTGAATAAGTGAAAGGTTCGTTCGACTTGGAAGAGAGGAACGAGCACCACGACCACCGGCAGCGTTAACCCCATCAGTATGATCAAGTAAAATGTGTTCTTCAGGAAGAAGTGCATGCGCGAGAAGGCGTAGGCGGCGAGCGACGCGCACAACAGACTCACGGCCACCGTGGCCGCGGTCACGATGATGCTATTGCGCACATACGTCAAGAGCGAGGTCCCGGTCAGCACGTCGGAAAAATTCGCCCAGTCGGGATGTACCGGGAAGATACTGGGATCGCTCGTCGCCGTGCCCGGCGTTTTCAGCGCCGTCCCCAGTGCAATCACGAGGGGGGCGACGGCGAGCGCCGCCACGACAAGGGCGATCAGATACAGACACAATCGCCAGAGACGGTAAGAGAATCGGTCCTTGTGGCTACGCGCGGCCATAACGGCCATGATGGTCGCTCCCTCTTACCCATGCCTATGTGGATACAGCCGTTCGGCCACGTCATCAATGGCGTGATGTCAAACGGATAGATCTTTAGTAGCCTTGATAGCGCCGATACAAGCGCAGTTGGAGGACGGTCAAGACAAGGCTTAGCGCGAAGATGACCACGGAGATGGCGCTCGCGTACCCTTGCTGGCTCAGGTTGAATGCCTGGTCGAACACATAGACCGACGGCAACTCGCTCTGGTAGGCGGGTCCCCCCTTCGTCAACACATAGACCAGTGTGAACTGGCTTAGCGTGCCGATGACGCCAAGGATGGTGAGCGTCACTGTCTGCGGTAACAATAGCGGGATTTTGACCTTGCGTAGCGAGTGCCAGGCCGTGGCGCCATCCATCTGCGCCGCCTCGAGAATCTCCCCGGGAATCGCCTGCAAGCCGGCCAAATACACCATCATCGAGAACCCCGCCCCGGCCCACAGTTGCGCCACCGACGCCGCGTAGATGGCCAGATTGGGGTCGCCAAGCCAATCTTGCTTCCAGCCGTTCAAACCCAATGCGCCCAGATAGCCGTTAAGGACCCCGATATCGCCCTGATAGATCCAGCCCCATACCTGGCCGACCACGATCACCGAGACGGTGACGGGGAGGAAGTACAGCGTGCGAAAGATCGCCGTCCCGCGCAGTCGCTGGTTGACCAGCAATGCCAGCGCGAGACCCAGCGCCAGGCCTACCCCGACATTGAAGACGATCCAGATCGCGGCATTGCGCAGGGTGACGAAGAAGATGGGGTCCGAGAGAATCTGCTGGAAATTGGCCAGTCCGATAAACGTCTTGGTGGGGCTCAATCCGTCCCAGGAGACGGTGCTCAGATAGAACATACTGAGCAGTGGATAGAGCACCACGGCGGCATAGACGAGCAAGGCAGGCAGGATGAATAGGAGACCGGCATTGATCCCCCATCGTTTCGCCCAGGACCGCGGAACACGGCGCTCCGTGAGCGCTGTGCCCGGCGCGGCGACGGCATCCCGTGGCGCCGCGCGCAGCTCAAACTTCATGCGATCCTGCCTGCCCTCTCGTTGTATAGACGATCCCTCTGTCGCCCCTATAGCGATTGTTAGCGCTTGGAGTCGGCCACGGTCTGCACGGCGCTAAGCGCCTTTGCCGGGTCCATGCCCAGCGTGGACGCATTGGCGATCGCGTCCTCAATCGCCTTCTGCAGTGCGGCGGTCAGCGTCGCGCCATAGCGTATTACGGCGTGCGGCAGCTCCTGCTGAAAGTACGCCGCGACTTTGCGGAAGTGCTCATCGGGTTGCGGCGCCGTTGTCAGTCCTTTGCGCGATGGCAGGAAACCGGTTTTGTTGACCCACGTGAGTTGCTGACCCTGATCCGCTTGCCAGGCGATGAAGTCGAAGGCCGCTTGAGGGTGCGGGGTCGTCTTCGAGACACCGGCGATGAGGTTGGTTGCCGCCCATAGATGCCCGCGCTTGAGTCCGGGCGCCATCACGGGGAGCGGCATCACCTCGACCTGTTGACGGATCTTGGTCGTGGGGGCCGAGTAGCCCGAGATGTCCCAGGTGCCACTGAGATACATGGCCGCCTTCCCGCTCATGAACAGCGTGATGGCTTCTGGATACGCCGTGGTGCCCCAGCAGGACGTCGAAAAGATGCGATCTTTTTGCATCTGTACCAGGATTTGCAGCGCGTGGACGATGCCGGGATCGGTGAACTTGGCCTTTCCCAGCAGCGCCTGATCCCAGACTCCGGGGGCCGTTTGCTCAACGAGCATACGCAGCCAATCGAAGTTCGGCCAACCGTCCTTCGCTCCCCAGGAGATGGGCACCACGCCATGACCGTTGAGCACGTCGGCGACGTGTTTGAGTTCCGCGTAGGTCCGCGGCGTCTGGAGGTTATATTGGGCGAAAATCGCCGCGTTGTAGAAGAGCCCATTGCCGCACTCCAGCCCGATCGGCAACCCATACATCGTCTTGTGCTGCGGGTCTGCCGCCAGAGTCTGTGCGATCCCGAGGGGAAGGAACTGATCCCGCCAGTTTGCGCCCCAGCTCCTGGCCGCGTAGCTATCCAGCGGGAGCAGGAAGGGCTGATACTGGGTGATCAATGGTCCGGGCTCCAGTTCGACCGTATCCGGCGGGCTGCCGCCCGCGAACGCCGTCTTGAGGGCGGTCACATAATCCGGATAGTTATAGGTGGTGGAGTCCAGGATCGTGCCTGGATGGCTCTGCTGGTAGTACACCTTGATCGCGTCGTTCGAGGAATTGTGCTGATTGGGGGCGGCCGCGACGCCTGGATTGATCGCGGGATCGCCCCAATTCCACCATGTGACCGTGGTGGTGGCGCCGGATTCGCGCGCCCATGCCCGCGGCAGCCAACCACTCACCTCCGGAACGGTCAGCGCGGCAGCGGCAGAGAGACTGGATACCAAGAATTGCGTGCGCTTCATTGCGGTCATCTCCCATGTCTAGTGATCGTTGGCGACCAACGATAGCATTCGTCGTCGGGTCTCAATCGATCGGTGTGTCATCCGTTACCTCGTCACCTGTCGCTCCTCACCTCCTTTCCTTCGTCTGAACGCGCCGGCAGCCTCATCGATCGGATTGCGGCGACCGGTCTCTCGCGGCGGCCCTCATTAATAGTGGACACAGGACAGTCCCACCGTGACACGCGACGCCGACCGGCGCTCGTCGCCTCACATAGACAGGATGAGCAGTGCGCACGCATGGGGCGGCACATTGATCTCCACGAGCCGATTCGGGGGTATGTCGAGGTCAGACTCTACCACCGTTCCCCTATCGCCGGTGTGTAGCCGTGCCGGCCGATTGGGCTGTCCCCCTAGATCGATGGTCGCGGGCTGTTCCTGGTCCGTCCAGTTTGCCAGCGCCACGGCCACCCGTCCGTCCGGCGCCTGCCACGTACCCGTCTCCACGGCAAGCACGCTGTTCGCCTCACCGTCGAGCGTCCACTCCACCATCCGCACGTCGCGCACGGGAACGGGCCGCAACATGCGCCCGAAGGTCAAGAAGTCGTTGCCGACGTCCCTCCGAAGCGCCGTCATATTGCGCAGCAGAGCGAAGGCCGCGTCCTGATCCCCCGCCGGCCGGTCCCACTCCATCCATGGGTGGCCGCGCGGCGGTTCCCAGTTCTGCAGGCGGCCGCCCGCGCCCAGGTGGCAGCCAGCTACCTCGCCGAGGACAAAGGACCGGGCGAACTTGAGCACGAGGAAGTAGGGGTTCGGAGCAGCGGAAAAGATCGACTGGATCATGATGTAGTCGTGGTACAGATAGTTGTACAGGGGCACAAAGTCTGTCCTGACGTCGGGCCGGTTGTCGCATATGACGAACGACGGCAGGAAGTATTCACAACACGGGGCCTCCACCGACCAGGCGATCTCCCGTTGGCTCTCGTCGCCTAACGCGTGAACGCCTTCCAGCATCCGCGCCATCTCGGTGGTCATCCACCGTTCGGGGGCCGCCTCATGACGATGGTGGGTCGCATAGCAGGGGAAGGTGCTGCATCCGACGTTTTGATCCAGGATCTGGATCCAATCCAGCCCCAGATTGAGCAGCGTCCGCGCATAATCCCACAACAGGTTTTTGGTGTGGTCCACGCCGATACAACCAGCATAACTTGGCCGCCAGTGTTGGTCCCACCGGGCGGCCCACAAGCGTCCATCGGGCTGGAGACAGACGCTCGACGGCCCACCGTGGTCGCGGAAGAACTTATCGCCGCGATAGCCGGACCATTTGTGCGCTGTCGCCCACCTCGTACCGTTGCAGTATGTCCCAATATGCCAGCCGCGCTCCCGTGCCGCGGACGCGAAGCGCTGCAACGAGTCCGTCCCTCCCACCGGGGGGAAGCAATCAGGGTAGACCCAGGGGCCAGGACGTTCCCACGACATGATCACGGGGACAAGCGGCCCCTCAATGCGCTGAGCCACACGGTCGAGGAGGGGCAGCGCGTTCTCGAACGGCGTGAACTCGGGGTGCGTTTGCGTGGGTCCCTCGTCGACTTCACCCTGGATGCGCATAACGACATGAAGCGGCGCCTCGGATAACCAGGGCGGCAGGTCCGAGCGCGCGCCGAGCGGGGTCGCCGCCCAGGGTTGCTGGAGCGACCATTGGCGATAGATGTGCGCGGCGTCGTACCAGTCGCCGCTGAATCCTTGCAGGGTCACGGCGTAGGGAATCTCATGAGAGCCAGCCGACGTCCATCCGACGACGTGCGCCATGCCAAGGCGCAGGCCGGGCTCACGGTGGGCAGGCTTGATAATCTTGACGTGACCGGCCGCGTCTCGGCAACTGAGCAGCAAGCCAGCGTGCTGGTTGTAGTAGGCCAGGAACTGGGCGAAGGTCAGACCGGGATAATGCGCCGAGTCCCCGTTCTGCGGCAGCAGATGCCACAGATCCGGGAAGTCGGGCGGGAAATGATGCGCTCGCAATCGTTGATGCAATCGGCCGTAGGAAAATGGATGGAGCAGCTTGCTCCCATCTCGGTCGCCGTCAGGCGCATACGAGACGACCACGTAAGGATATTGGACGTTGGTTATGGTGATGTCCACGGGTATGGTGAACGCGATGTGCCAGGAGATCGCCGGATCGCCGTGGGTAGCGCGGATCGTGGCCACGGCCGACAGGTCGAGGTCCCCGACGTGCTCGCAAGAGACGATGATTTCCTCAGCTGTCGTGGTCGTCCGCGTCTGGACAGAGACGTGACGGGCGTCGAGCGACGAGATCTCCTGAAGCTCGTGCCGCGCATCAAGGTAGTGCACCACGAAAAGTGGAAAGTCGGCGTGACCAGGAACGAGGAACTCCTGGTGCGACGCATGTGCGGCGCGCGCGGACGCTAGCGATCCCGTCCGCTCGTTAAGGCTGACCGTGCAACTGTCCGTGCGCAATTCCACCATCGCCCTCCTCCATAAGGCCCTCTGGCTTGCCCACCCGCGCCGGTCCTGCCTCTCGCTCGGTTCCGGCCAGGCCCTCGCGTCGATGGACCAGTCGGTATGCTCACTGGCGCCCTCTAGTACTCGAGACGTCAGTTCCCCGGTATGGCTCGTTCCCGGAATCGTTTCCCATCAGGCTTCTACGTGGTCATAGTAGCCTATCAGGGCCGCCTTGTCAAGCCCGGTAACGATTGCAGGATCGTTGACAGCGGGCAGGCAACGATGCTATAGTCCCCACCAAACGTTGCCGACGCCTCGCGCGGTTAGAATGAAGGCGCGACGCGCTGCCAGTACACATGAGAGGGGGCCATCGTCATCATGTCCAGCCAACAACCGGTCTGCCTGCACCCCGACAACCCCAGGTATTTCCTTTTCAGGGGGCACCCGCGCGTGCTGGTGTGCGCCACGGAGCACTACGGCTCGGTCATCAATCGCGCCTTCGACTACGAGCGGTACCTCGACGACGCAGCGGACAAGAAGCAGACGCTCACGCGGCTCTTCCTCCTGTTCCGCGAGTTGCAGACCGCCCGCAACCCCGCATCGCCCTGCAAGCCCGAGTCGCCGGACTACCTCGCGCCCTGGCAGCGGGTCGGTCCCGGTCTGGCCATGGACGGTGAGCCCGTGTACGATCTGGACCGCTGGAACGACGCGTACGTCGCGCGCCTGCGCCGCTTCCTGACGCTGGCCTCCGAGCGCGGCATCGTCGTCGAGCTGACCCTGTTCAGCAATACCTACGCCGACGAGGTCTGGGCGCTCAACCCCCTGCGCGCGGCCAACAACGTCAACGGCGTCGGCGACGTGGCGTGGCCCGACTACACCTCGCTGAGGGACCCGGCCCTGGTCGAGCGGCAAAAGGAGTACGCCCGGCGCGTGGTTCGCGCGACGAACGACTTCGACAACATCTACTACGAGGTGTGCAACGAGCCCGGCGGCGGATTCGGAGGCCACGCGACGTCGCGCGAGGTCGACGCGTGGCAGGAGGAGATTGCCGCCGTGGTGCGCGATGAGGAGGAGGCGCTGCCGCACAAACATCTGATCTTCTGGTCGCAGGCGTTCACCTATCATCCACACTGGGAGCAACCGCTCGACGCGAGCTTCTCCCATCCTGCCTTCGACGCGGTCAACGTGCATCCCCTGCCCGATACGGTCTACCGCGGTCATCGCTACATGCTGGGCCGCTTCATGGGCAAGGATCTCGCTCTCGCCGCCGTGCGGGACTTCTGCCTTGCCACCTCCGTCGAGTCCAGGCCATGCGTGCTCGACGAGGATAACAGCGCCAGCATGTACCGCGACGAGGTCGCCTGGACGATCCACCGCAAGCGGGCGTGGACGGCCGTGTTGAGCGGCTGCCACTACGACTACATCGACTTCTCGATCACCGTCGGCCGCGAGGACGGGACGGCGGAGTCCCGGCGCGCCATTCGCTCCTGGATGCGTCACCTATCCGCGTTCATCGCGGACTTCGATGTCGTCCGCGCACGTCCATCCACGGAGTGGCTCCAGGTCGAGATAGAGCCAACCGTCGCAACGGGGCTTGCCGTTCCGGGTCACGCCTACGCCGCCTACCTTGCCGACCGCCGCGAGTGGCGCGAGGAATGGGCGGGCGCCCCGTTGCGTGGGACGGTACGGATCGAGCTACCGCCCGGCCCCTACCAGCTATCGCTCTACTCGCCCGCGACGGGCCAGTATTCCCCGGCTGTCCCCATTGCCGGGGGACGGCAGGAGATGGTCGAGCTGCTCCCTTTCACGCACGACATCGTGCTCCTGATCAGTCGTATCGAAGAGGGGGCTTGACGTATCTAGTGTCGTCTTAAGGCGGACTGTTTGCGGCGCGGTGAGCCTGCGACTGCGGTCCATAGGAGTGGGCAGGATATGTCGTTGTGGTGCGAGAGACCCGCAGAGCGCACCCTAAATGACGAAAATGACGCGCTAAAAGGGCGCAAACGGGCTGCATCAATGCTGAAAACGCCTGCATTCGCCGCACTTTTCGCCCTTTGGCGAGACCTTTATCGACATTGTGCCATAACCTGCCCACTCCTATGGACTGCGGTCGCATGGCAAACCACGGCCGACTGCGGTCGGTTGAATTGCAAACGAAGCTCCTTCATCCTGCACTAGGTCAACCGGTCCGTATCCGCATCGTGGCCGGGGATGGGGGGACATGTCAAGGTGGAGATAACAACCGAGCCCGATTGACGGGACGTTATATCAGTATTAGGAGGACCCGATGGCGCGGGAGCCAAACCTGGCGGGTCGAGTCGCGGTCGTTACTGGCGCCGGCCGCGGTGTCGGTCGCGCCATCAGCCTGGCGCTGGCGGCGCGGGGCGCACGGGTGGCGCTGGTGGCGCGCGACGCGGCGCAATTGGAGCAGACAAGGCGGCTAATCGCGCTCGCCGGCGGCGAGGCTCACGTGTTCTCCGTCGACGTGACCAGCCAGATCGACGTGCTCGACCGCCTGGGGCCGGCCGTCGATAAGGCGCTGGGGTCGCCACAAATCCTGGTCAACGCGGCCGGCATGTACGGTCCCGTCGCCTTGCTCAAGGATGGCGACCCCGCCGAGTGGGTCCGCACCCTCATGGTCAATACGGCCGGTCCGTATCTGTGTAGCCGCGCGTTTGTCGGCGGCATGGTCGCGTCGGGCTGGGGGCGCGTCATCAACGTCACCTCCGCCGCCGCCGAGCACCCGCCCGGCCCGCTCACCAGCGCCTATGTGACGAGCAAAGTCGCGCTCAACGCGCTGACACGTGGGCTCGCGGCCGAGGTGGCCGGGACGGGAGTAACGGCCAACATGTTCCACCCCGGCGAGGTCAAAACGGAGATGTGGCGGCACATCAAGAACGGTGCGGAGGCGATAGGTCCCGCAGGGACGGGACTGAGCGCGTGGGCGGGCTGGGTCGAGCGGACGGGAGGCGACCTACCCGAGAAGTCGGCCGATCTGGCGCTCTATCTGGTCGGCGATGCGGCGGCCGAGGTCAATGGCCAATTCCTGTGGATCGAGGGCGGCCTGCAATCGCCCAAAGGATTGCCACGGGTCGAGTGAGACCGCACGGTCGGGTTCATTGCACGCGCTCGACCATGGTGCCGTGGCCGGCGGCTACAGGTATTCTGGCGTGCCAGGCTCGACACGGCGTGTTTTATCGTTGGCGCGCAAAACTCCTGGGAGCGCGAGTATCTTGCCCGCCCCGGTCCTTGCGGGCAAGATACTCGCGCTCCCAGGAGTCCCAGACCTTCCGCGCGCTTACGTTTTATCAGCCGCCAGCCGTCGCGGCGGGTCGACGGGTCGACCCTACGACGGCAGCCGCGGCGGACTGCAGGACGCGCGCGGCATGAAGGTCGTCGGCAAGAGGATCGTTTCGGGCTCGTCCTGCCCGTTGAGGCGGCGCAGAAGCAACTCCGCCGCCACGCGTCCGGTGGCGAAGTTGTCGCGCGCGATGATGGCGATCGGCGGGCTGAAGAGCTCGGTCAGCGGGACATCGTCGCTGCTGACCAGCGCGAGATCGTGGCCCGGCCGGACGCCGCGCTTGACCAGCGCGCGCAGGCAGCCCACGAGCAGCTTGTTCGTCACGGCGATCAGCGCCGTCGGCGCGTCCGCGCTGTCGAGCAATGAGACGGTCGCCAGCTCGCCGTCTTGCGGCGAAAACCCCACGACATGGACGGACGTGTCCGGCAAGCCGCGCGCCTGGTAGGCGTCGCGCAATCCGGCCAGACGCTCCCGGCCTGGCCGCACGTCGAGCGGCCATGAGATCAGCCCGATGCGGCGATGGCCGAGATCGAGCAGGTGCCCGACCGCCGCCGCGACCCCGGCGCGATGGTCCGAGAGCACCGCGCTGGCGCGCAGCCGCCGGGGCAGGTCGCGGTCGATCACCACGATGGGGGCCTCGAGCCCGGCCAGCACGTCGAGCATCGCCTTTTTGCGCTCGCCGGCGGGCATCAGGATCAGGCCGTCGACGCGGCGGCTCTGCAGGAAGCGGATGTTGTCCGCGTCGCGCGCGGGGGTGTTCTCGGAGTTCATCACCAGCATGGAGTAGCCGGCGTTGCGCAACGCCTCCTCGGCGCCGTGCTCGATCTCCGCGATCACGGGGTTCGAGATGTCGCTGACGGCGAAGCCAATGGACCGCGTTTCTCCGCGCCGCAGGCTCTGCGCCAGGAAGTCGGGCTCGTACCCGAGCTCACGGACCGACCGCAGGACGCGCTCGCGCATGCCCGCGCTGACGTCGGGGTGGGTGGAGATGACGCGCGAGACCGTGGACATGGCCACGCCCGCGTGTTGGGCGACCTCGCGCATGCTTGGCTTGCGGGCCTGGCCGGCGCCGCGTTCTTTGTGGCCGTTGGCTACGCTCATGATAAGCCTTTCATGGACCCGCTCACCTAATGGACGCGTTCGACCACGCCGCTCTGGGCGCTGCGGTAGGCGGCCGCGAGAATCTCCACTGTGCGCGCGCCGAGGTCGAGCGGTGAGCAGTTCTCGACCGGCCGGCCGAGCGCCAGATCTACCAGCGTCTCGATCGGCCCGACGCAGTCGTACGCGCCGTCGTCCGGCCCGAGCTCCAGCCGCACATCGTCGTCGGGACCGCGGTAGCGCCACACCGCCTCCCGCTCGAAATCGATCTGCACCTGCCCGTCGGAGCCGATCGCCCGCATCTCCAACTGATCCTTGTTGTCGTTGGCGCCCGCGTGGCTGGCCCCGCCTGACAGCGTGCCGATGGCGCCGTTGTCGTACCGCAACGCAATGGCGTCGTGCAGTTCGACCGGCGCGGACAGCGGCGCCGACATGAAGGCGAAGGCGTCCTTGCCGCGCAGCTCGGTCAGCCACAGGGCCATGCCCAACGCATGCGAGAGCTGCGCCTGGCCGTATCCGCCGCCGGACAGCCGCGCGTCCGTCCAGGTGGCCTTGTCCGGGACCGCCTCGGGCGCGGCCTTGGGGTACGCGCCCCTGTTGGAGAGCAGATCGCGCGTGACCGAGGCCATGCGGATGGTGAGCTGCTCGACCTCGCCGATGCCGCGGCCATCCTCCATCAGCCGCCTGGCCGCGCGCGTCATCGGCTTATAGTTCCACCCGAAGGCGACGAGGGCGTGACGGCCCACGCGCCGCGCCGTCTCGACGAGGTCCCAGGCCTGGGCCGGGTCGATGGTCAGGGGCTTCTCCACCAGCACGTGCGCGCCTGCCTCCAGGGCGGCTTTGGCATGCTCGTGGTGCAGGCCCGTTGGGCTGGACACGACGCAGATGTCGATCCCGGCGTTGATGACATCGCGGTAGTCCTCGCTAGCGATGGCGAAGCCATACCGCTCCCTGATTCGCTGCAGCGTCTCGCCGCCCAACCGGTTGACCGCGACGAACTCGACGTCGTCGGCGCGCCGCGCCAGGTTCGGCAGGTGCGAGGCGACGGCCCACGAGCCGGCGCCGATTATTCCCAGGCGCAGTTTTGGCATCTGTCCCCCTCCTTCCTGGCGTCAATGCCGCGCATACGCCGGCACTGTCGCAATCGTTTCCGGCCCCTGTGCTCTACGGTACAGCCATGGCGCGGGCGTGTCAAGGGCGCGTGGCCATAGGCGTGGTCCGCGATTGTGGTTGCCGCCTGACCTTGAAAGGTCATGGCAGGGACGAACCTTAAAAGGTTGGCGTGAGAGCCAGGATCGCGCCGAGTGACGGGCGAGAAGAGACCCTTCAGGGTCCGTGCCCTGCCATGACCATTTATGGTCAGGCTGGCGCTCAGCGGGGTGCGTGGCCACCGGCCCGATTGACGCCGCCGCGCAACGGCCCGTATAATCGCTGTGTTGGAATCGTATCCAGTGTGGATGGGCGGAGAGCGAGGGATTGGTAGCCGCGGCAGCGGCGAGGAGGGGGACATGGCGTGGAGTCTTGGCGCGGGGCTCGAGGGTAAGGGCGTGATCGTCACCGGCGCGGCCGGCGGCATCGGACGCGCGGTAGCCGAGGCCTTCGGCGCAACCGGCGCGCGGGTCATGGCCGTGGACCAGCGCCAGGAGGCGGTCGAGGCGGTCGTCGCCGCCATGGAAGGGACAGGGCACGTTGCCGTCGGCGCCGACCTGCGCGCCCTGGCGACCCACGACGCGCTGGTGGCGCGGGCGCGCGCGGACTTCGGCTCGCTCGATGTATTGGTCCACCTGGCCGCGGTGCTGCGCCGCCGCCCCGACCTCGACGACGTGACCGAGGACGACTGGGACTTCCAGGCCGACCTCAACCTCAAGGCCAGCTTCTTCCTCTGCCGCGCGGCCGCCCGCGTCATGCGGGAGCAGGGACGCGGCGGCCGCATCATCCTCTTTTCCTCCCAGGGTTGGCAGTCGGGCGGGTTCGGCGGCTCGGTCGTCTATAACGCGACCAAGGGCGGCATCGTGACCATGACGCGCGGCCTCGCCCGCACCTATGGCCCCGACGGGATCACGGTCAACGCGGTCGCGCCGAGCTTCGTGGTCACGCCCATGCTGATGGACGGGCTAGACCCGGCGCAACTGGAGGCGCAGATTGCGGCCACGCCGCTGGGGCGCACGGCCGAGCCCCAGGAGATCGCCGGCCCGGTCGTCTTCCTGGCCAGCCAGCATGCCTCCTTCATCTCCGGCGCCACCCTCAACATCAGCGGCGGCTTCCTGATGTATTAGAATCGGTATTTCTCCACGATGTCCTCGCGGACCTCGACGCCGAGGCCGGGGGACATCGGGACCTCGATCCACCCGTCCTGCTGCTTGAACGGCGTGGCCACCAACTCATCCTGCATCGGGTTCGGGAGCGGCTTCATCTCGAACACCAGGCAGCGGTCGGAGACGGCCGAGAGCGCCAGGCTGGCCGCCGTGATGATGGCGCTGCTCCAGGCGTGCGCGTTGTACCAGACGCTGGCGCTCTCGACGAGCCCGATCAGGCGGTGGAAGCCGGTGATGCCCTCGGCGCGCCCCGGGTCGCAGCCGACCACGTCGACGATGCCCGTGGCGATGAGGCGCTCGTAGCCGGCCGCGTTCCACTCGCGCTCGCCCGTGGCGATCAGCGTCTTGACGTGGGGGCGCAGCTTGCGGAAGCCCTCGATATCCTGCGGCTCCAGCGGTTCCTCGATCCAGCGCAGGCCCTGCTCCTCGAAGGCGTTGACCAGCTTGATGGCGTGGCCGACATCCCAGGGCAGCGACTGCCCGCGGTCGATCATGATGTCGGCGTCCGGCCCCACCGCCTCGCGCAGCAGCCGCACGAAGGCGATATCGCGCGCCGCGTCGTAGCCGAGGTGGGCCGCGCCGCGCTTGCCGAAGCCGATCTTGACGCCCCGGTAGCCTTCCTCGCGCACGTAGCGCCCGTGCCGGTCGGCCTCGTATTCGATGCTGGCGTTGAAGGCGTGCGTACTGGCGATCACCGGGAGGCGGTCGCGGCGAGCGCCTCCCAGCAGCGTGACCAGGGGCAGGCCCAGGATCTTGCCCTTGAGATCCCACAGGGCGATGTCGACGGCGCTAAGCGCGAACGAGGCGATGCCGCCCTGGTAGCCGTACCACCAGGTATGCCCCTTGATGCGTCGCCAGTGCTCCAGGTTGTCCAGGGGGTCATACCCGATCAGCAGCGGCGTCAGGCCCTCGATCACGGCTTGCGTCGCCCGCGCCGCCTCGGGCCATTGGGTGATGGACTCGCCCCAGCCCACTGTCCCGTCGTCGGCCTCGATGCGGCACAGCGTCAGGTACCGCCTGTTGTCATTGTCGTTGGGCTCCGGGTAGGCGACCGAGATGGGTGTCATCGAACGGATGCGCATCGCGCACCTCCTCTCATGACGTCATGATTCTTTTACGATAGGAGCAATCGGACCGGGTGCTCCAGCGCGTCGCACACCGCGGCGAGGAAACGAGCGCCGACCGCGCCGTCGGCGACGCGGTGGTCGACCGAGAGCGTGAGGCTGACGCGCTCGCGCGGCACGAGCGCGTCCCCGACGTAGACCGGCACGCGCCGCACCGCGCCGACCGCCAGGATGGCGGCCTGCGGCGGGTTAATGATGGCCACGAAGGTGTCCACGGCGAACATGCCGAGGTTGCTGACCGTGAAGGTACCCCCCTCGTAGTCCGCGGCCCGGCTCGCGCCGCCGCGCGCCCGCGCCGCCAGTGCGCGCGTCTCGCGCGCGATGTGGGTGAGGGACTTACGGTCGGTATGGTGCAGGACGGGCGTGACCAACCCATCCTCCAGGGCCACCGCGATGGCGATGGAGACCTCGTCGTGCAGCGCCAGGCGGTCGCCCGCGAAGGAGGCGTTGAGCGTCGGGAAACGGGTCAGCGCCATGGCCGCGGCTTTGACGACGAGGTCGTTGACGGAGATCTTCCCCTCGTCCCCGCCCTCCGCGTTGATCTCGGCGCGCAGGACCAGCGCCGCCGTCAGGTCCGCCTCCCTGGTGAGATAGAAGTGCGGCGCGTCCCTCTTGCTCTCGGCCATGCGCCGGCCCATCGTTTGCTGGAGCCGCGTCAGCATCCGTTCGGTGGGTTGCGCGGCGGCGGGAGAGTCGGAGTCGGCGCCAGGCGCGGCCGCCGGTCCGTCTCCGGTAGGATTCTGCCGCGCGTCCTTGTCCGTGTCCATCGCGGATCGCGGCGGTGCGCCGTCCTGGCCCAGCGCCGCCGAGTCCTGGCCCGGCGCCGCCGATTCGTCGCGCACTACCCTATTGAGCGCTGGCCGCGCGCTGGCCGGCTCGCCGCCCTGGCCCGGCGCCGCCGATTCGTCGCGCACGGGTCGCGCCGCCTCGATGGGCGCGTCGGCCGTGGCCA